>Ga0209611_10000150_pt1 | contig 84982 bp, 50 predicted proteins | sample S1TSphgellanicum_3_FD_187693 | JGI IMG/M metagenome (GOLD analysis project Ga0209611, IMG submission 187693) | Host-associated microbial communities from peat moss isolated from Minnesota, USA - S1T2_Fc - Sphagnum magellanicum MG (SPAdes) (version 2) | ecosystem: Host-associated > Plants > Peat... | reverse complement strand
GCATAAAAATTGAGAACTTTGGTTACAATACAAGAACCAGATCTTTCATTTTCTGAGAATTGCAGATATGAACCTCAAGAACCGCTATGGGTGGGGTCTTTGAAAAAAAAACCTCATAGAACACATTCTAGCATATCAAGTATTTACAAGGGCACTACTAGTGTGTCGTCTGCCGTTGGCCCAAGTGTTACCATGTCCTCAACTGATTTTCCTTCCAAAACCTAGTTTTTTGGAATTTATTTGAATTTTCAGCAGCAGAAATCACTTAAAAATCAATATTTCCCACATTCTGAATCCAAATCTTACCAAATAAATTCCATTAAATCTTGCTCATCAAGATCTTCCCAATAACACCAAAGGCACATTCCAATTCCTGCAAAATTTTCAGCTATGATTTAATTTACTTTCCAGTGAAGAAATCATTCAATATTCAAGAACTTTTGCGCTGCAAGTCCAAACATCACGGAACCAAAGCCCATGCACTCCTCCTTGAGAGCTTTCCAAAGACACTGAGAACACGATCTGAAGCATCCCGGTTCCGTGGATCTCATAACTATAAAACAAACTACCTTCCTTCACAGATAGATTTACAAATATCATAAAAAACACATTTACCATGTCAGGTATTTATTTTAAGAAAGTTAGTTTTTGTAATTTGTCATGTGTGGTTAGAATTTTGAGCAATGTGAACAAAATTTCAACCTTTTTTTTATGTTTGGGAAATTTATTTCATAATGTGGTTATGGAGTCTCATATTTTGTGTTTCAACAAGATTTGTGTATATATTTTCATGTGTGTGACTTTGTTAGTTTTTGATCATTTTAAATGTCGATCTAATAACACATAATAAGCCTTATAACATAACAAAACAATAAATTCCTAATAACAGATCATTTTACACACTATACATGTATTTACACCCTTCTCCCAACCATCAAAGGCATACCTAAAACACAATAGCACTATTTGCAATTATCAAAAATTTGTATTCAAACCAGAAATTCTCAAATAAGTTCTCCTCGTTCCTTTTCCTTGTTATTTTCATTACTATTTTTTCTTCACTTTCTCCTTAATTTTTCTTTTGTTGTTGCTTTTTTTTTTCTCTTTCTCCTTACTCCTCTTCTTCTGTTTGTTTGTTTGTTGCTTTGCTTTTCTTTCTCCTTGCCCTTCTTCCTCTTGTTCTCCTTGCTGTTTTTTCTTTTTTTTCCTTGCTCCTTTTGCTCTCTTTTCTTTTGTTGTATTTTTTTTTCTTGTTTTTTCTTTTCCTTTTTCTTGCTGTTTTTTTTCTCCCTCCTTGCCCTTTTTCATCTCTTTCTCCTTACCGTTTTCTCTTCTTTTTCATGTGTGTTGGAACTTTTAATTTTGGAACAAGAAAGGGATTTGGAAAAACATTGTAACTTGTTACAAGCGGTTGGTAATTTTGGTTTCAAGCAAAATCACAATACAACGTGAAGGTGGGTTTGGAACAACAAGACTTGATATAAAAATGCAACAAAGTTTGGGAGCTTTTCAAGTGAGTTTTTTTGTTTCTAATTTTTGTTTCCTATATATATATATAACATATCTTTTTTAGGTTTTCCCCCCTTTTTTTTCTACTATTTGCCCTTTCTTTTGTTTGTGCCTTTTTCTTAATTATGTGTTTTTATTTTGATTTTTTAAGAAAATTTAGTTTATATATTTTTAGTTTTTCTATTTCTTTCAGTTTGTGTGTTTTTTTTTCTTTATATATATATGTTTTGTTTTTAAAAAAAAACTTTGAAACCTTTATTTATTAATGCACATTTGTATTTGTGAATTAGATTGTGTGGAACCACCAAGGTTCACTTTGTAATCAACATAATTTATTTTCACATTTAGCACTAACAATTGTACATGTATGACCATGTTACAAAGGCGATTGAAAAAGGTGCAACTTACCACCAAGTTTGTGATAGTATAAATGAACAATGATAGAAAGGGATCTTCTATGAAGAGGGAGAAGCATGTCATTACTTCTTTTTTATATTAACATGGACTTGTTGATTTGCATTTTTTTGGACACAATTCTTATGGTTTGGTGCATTTTGCATGTAGCTTATGTGTATGTAGAAACAAAAAAGTTAGTTCATGCCATGTGTATTATGGCAACCAATGACATGTGAATAATTTTCAAAAGATCTTAGTGAATTTTCGAATTTCAAGTTACTTCAAATTTTACATTAATTCATGTAAATATTGCTTCTTTATAAATTCAAATTTATTTTGTTAATCAAACAAAAAATATGAAAGATTAGCAATATACATAACATTTGTTTAGACATGTAATACCCACATATGAGTTATTTCATATTGCATTCTATAGTGTTTTCACCTCATCATACTTGCATCAACCTCCCAAAAATTTCATTGGTTTTTTGGGCTAACCATGCAATAATCGTATCCACAATTGTTAAATTCCATTTTGTAACATTGTCACCCCACAATACCCACATTATGTTTCCAAATTTTGCATTAGTTTTTTTGGCTAACTAAACAATATTTACATATGGGTCTTGAAATGTCCATTGTTGTATTAATTAATTATGTATTTGTATACCTACATGTTTTCCCAATTCAAGGTTCACTTATATGTGAATATTGTGTGTGTCATGTTTAACATGTGGTTTTGGCATAATACCAATGTGGGTATTACATTTCTGGTAATTAGTACAACTTGTTAATGGTGGATGAACGTATTGCATTGTGATTTAAAGTGGGTTAAATGTTCAACCAAGAAGTAAAGGGGTTTTGTCAAGAAGTGAAAGTTTAGCTTTAAAAAAATTAGTTTTGTAGAAAGATAAAGGTTTAACTAGGAAAATGTAAAGGTTTTGCCAAAAGGTAGTGGTTTAACCAATAAGTATAGAGGTTTTTTTAAAAGTTAAAAATTTAACCAAGAAAAGATCTTGGTTTTGCCAAGAGGTAGAAGTTTTGCCAAAAAATAAAATAATTTTGTTGAGAGGTGAAAGTTTAGTCATGTAAAGATATTAGTTTTGCAAAGAGATAAGGGTTTAACCAAGAAAAGGTAAGAGATAGCAGTTTAATTTATAAGTAAAAAGGTTTTGCTGAAAAATAGAAGTTTAAACAAGAAAAAATATTTATTATTATTAAAAGGTGTCTAATTAAAAAAAAAATTTGCCAAAAAATAAAAATTTAGCTAGAAAATATGAAGGTTTTGTTGAGAACTTATTTTTTTGCCAATATATAAACATTCAACCAAGAAAAGATAAGAGTTTTGTGAAGAGGTAAAAAAAACATAAACGTTTAGCCAAAAAATAAAGAGGTTTTGTCAAAAAACAAAAATAGGTTTTGCTAAGAAACAAAGGTTTAACCAAGAAAAGATAAAAGCTTTTGCCTACAAGGTAAAAGTTTAGCCAATGAACAAATAGAGGGTAGGTAAATAGGTAGGAGAGGGGTCTGTTGTTAGTTGGTAGCTAGGGCCAAGATGTAGGTTAGTAGGGTAGCTGTGTCAATAAGATAACTAGGTCAGCAGGGTAACTAGGTGGGAATGTACTATCAAGGTCAGGGTTGAGAAAAAAACAGCCCCCCCAAAAAAAAACTAATTGGTCAGAAACCAAAAAAAGTTGACTGATTGAGGCTGGATGAAAAAATGCAGCCCATCCTATGGACAGAACGGCCAACTGGTGCATTAGTGGGTGCTGGTTCACTCTGGCCCAAAAAGAAATCTTTACAGTCCGACAGGGCCGGCGGTTGTTCTGACACTTCTGTTGCCGCTAACTGCTGTTGCATTTTCTCAACCAGTCCGCCGCGACGAGTCTCAACTCGCCTTGTTGTGCAGCCACGTATAAGCCTCGTGTACCGCACGATCCTCACGCTTTTCCCCTTCTCTCCCATCCGGCGGATGCGAACTAGTGAGTAAAAGCCAAAAAGAAAGAGAGTCCAGTGAAGGCAAGCCGTGGATGCTACGTGATCCCAAACACTCCTGACCGTTCGATCGTAATTCACCACAGTAAATTGCAGTAAACGACAAATTAAAGGAACCGAGGAAACGGACGAAAAAGACGGACGAGAAAAGTGCACGCCAAGAGAATCCGCGCTGTCAGATGTGGGGTCAGGTAAAGACGCTGAGGCGACGAGGCGCAATCTGGAGCGTTGGTAGGGAAAGAAACGACGAAAAAAGAGAAAGATGAGGTGTGGATGAAGCTGAAAAAGGACCAAAAAGATGGACGAGAAAAGTGCACGCTCAGAGAATCACGTGGGGTCAGGTAAAGACGTTGAGGCGACGAGGTTCAATCTGGAGCTTTGGTAGGGAAAGAGACGACGAAAAAAGAAAAAGATGAGCTCTGGATGAAACAGAGACGGACGAGAAAATTGCACGCAAAGAGAATCCGCTCCGTCAGATGCGGGGTGGGGGACAGACGCTGAGACGACGAGGCTCAATCTGGAGCGTTGGTAGTGAAAAAGACGACGAAAAGAGAGAGAGATGAGGCGTGGATGAATTCGGAAACGGACGAAAAAGAAGGACGAGAAAAGTGCACGCAAAGAGAATCGGCGCTTTCCGGTGCGGGGTCAGGTAAAGACTAAAAGACGCTGTGGCGACGAAACTCATTCTGGATCGTTGGTAGGGAAAGAGACGACGAAAAAGAGAGAAAGATGAGGTGTGGATGAAGCAGAAAACGGACGAAAAAGATGGACGAGAAAAGTTCAGGCCCGGAGAATCCGCGCTGTCAGGTGTGGGGTCAGGTAAAGAAACTGAGGTTACGAGGCTCAATCTGGAGCGTTGGTAGGAAAAGAGACGAAGACTAAAGAAAAAGATGAGGTGTGGATGAAGCAGTTAGCGGACGCGCAACGGACGCGAGCGCCAGAGAGTGCGTGTGGGAGAGAGAGAGAGAGAGAAAGAGGAGATGAGATTGCGAGCGCTTTTCTTGACGAAATCGGAGAAGATTGTGGCGATGGGTCGGTCACAAGAAACGAAGGAAAATACGAGCTAGGTCTCGAAGAAAACAGAGAAAGAAATACAACAAGATTTGGTGGTCGATCGAGAGAGAAAGAGGGAACGAAGAACCGAACGAACGCACGTTTTCGCGGTTTGGTGGTGTTCATTGCGCCGGGCCGCGGGGGAGCGGCGCTGTTGTCGCACATCGATGCGGATGATGATGATGATGGGCGGCGGCGGCAATATGGATGGAAGAAGCTCCGACGAGCATCATGTAGTTGTGGGTAGGATGGAAATGGGTCCTGAGGGGTTACGTCTGCTGGAGGACAACGGAAACCGGATCTTGTATGGCGAGAAGGTGATGGTGGTAGAGAAGGCGGAAGAAGAAGAGGAGGAGGAGGAAGAGGAGGAGGAAGAAGAAGATGATGGCGATGGCCATGTTCATAGCAATAAACTGGCGAATAGGGTTTATACTTTGCAACAGGAGCAGCTTCCGGGGGAGAATGGAGCTGAGGAGCACCAAGGCGGCGGTGTCGCCGTTGCTGGGGTTTATGGCGTTGGGGTGATGGGAAATGGTGGTGGTGGTGGTGTTGGTGGAGTGCAGCAGCAGCTGCACCACTCTTATCACCATCATGACGAGCTGGGAGTAGAACCCAAGCTCGGAGAGCTCGGGAACTCGATGCTTAGGGTTGGAGGAGACTCCAAGTTGGAAAGGCCGGCGGCGAGTGAGGGGGACGTGGTCGGGACGACGCAGAGTCCGCGTACTGCCAAATCCAGCAGAGGGAGGTCGTCTAGGGATCCGGCCATAGAATGGAGCGAGAGTGCAACCACGGTTCTCTTGCAAGCTTTCGGTGAGAAATATCGGGCTCTAGATCGCGGCAACTTTACCAGCAAGATTTGGGCCGACATCGCTGCGCGCGTGAACGCTCACGGAATGGTAAGAAAGAAAAAAACCTTGAAAAAAATAGGAATTTGCGACTTCTTCTTCATATTGTGTTTTGTGGGATTTTTTTATTGAATGGGGGTTTTCTTTTTCTTTTTTTTCTTTGGGCTGTTGTTTTTTCCATATCCTCTGCAGAGTATTGATGGTGGAGGAATTGGAGAAGGCACACCCAAGACTCAGGAGCAATGTCGTATCAAAGTAGACAATTTGAAGAAACGCTTTAAAGTGGAGAAGGAGAAGAAACGAGTGTCAGGATCGACTACATCCAAGTGGCCATTCTTTGAAACAATGGAGGAGCTCATAGGTTCGAATCCGAGGCTCATGCGAGGAGGAGCAGCAGGTGGTAGCAGTGGGGGAGATTTAGCTCTATATGGGTTAGAGAATGGTGGTGGTGCTGCTCAGCAGCACCAGCAACAGCCCCTTGCCATCCGGTCTTCTTTGGAAGAAGCTGCAGCAAGGATATACTATTTGGAGGCACCACATAGTGGAGAGGGTGATCAGACATCAGAAACTGTTCCCAAGATTTCACCAGTTGAAAGGGGCAAGAGGAAAAGAGCATTGAAGGATCTGGAACGAGAGAATGTGAATGGGGTTCTGTTGCGAGCTCTCTTTGATGGGTTCAACATCCCTGCGAGTATAATCGATGCAATGGTGCAGGAGGACGTGGATGAGAGCACTCTCATTAATTCGAAAGATATTACAGGGTTGATTGATCAAGTGCGCATCAAGCATCGGCTACACATCAAACTTGGCCCTGCTGAACGAATCAAGCAGGCTATTGAGGAAGCTAGGGAGAAGAGGAAGCATGCAGCTCTATAACAATTGCTTTCTGGCAGATGTCATGGTAGGAGGTGCAGACCTTGTGGGGGAAACCCTTAAGTGATCTTGTGGATGCAGTTTTCTCAAAAAGAGGCCGAGAGAGAAGGAATTTACTCATGTGTGCGCATGCACACACATGCATGATAGGGTATGCAAAGAAAGAAAGGGATTGTCTACACAAAGACCTTATTCCCTACACTGTCATTAGAACTAGAGGTTGTAGGAATTTTTGGGTTTGAATAGGTGATGACTGTGGGAGAGTTCGAAAGCTAATACAAGAGTTTTATCCAGGTGGTCCAGTTTTTGCTGTGTGTTGTCGATGTCTTACAGCTTTTGCTTTGAGCTGAAGCAGTAGTGGTGGGGCTCTTCAAGAGATTTGCTCTGATCAACACCATGCTAGAAGGAAGAAAGAATTCATGTGATGTTAGAGTTTGGGGGAAATGAACTGTAGGTGCAACTTCCTTCACACACTCACACAGAAGACAAATTTCTACAAAACAAGAGAGAATTGAAGTATTTTAAAGCAAACCCCAGATTGTGATTGGCTGTTACGAAATTTACAGCAATCATGAAACTACTCTTCCTCTCAGCTGAAAAGTTTTGATTCCTGCCGTCTTTGCAAACATGAGATTTCTCTTCAGGGTTTTCTGTAACAAATAATTGGAGGTTCTGCTGGTGGGAGCTTTTTTCTGGTTCATTATGAGGAGCTGTCCAAGACAATTGTCTGAAGCTGGTGAAGAGGATCAAGCTGGTGACCCTGAGAAGGTACACTCATATTCAGTTCTGCTTTATGGAATTTGTTTTTTGTGTTGCTGCATGGAGCAAATATTGGAATTCAGATGAGGTGCAGCTGCTGGGTGTTTTAGAAAGGTGGTCAAACAGCAAGTTTTAAAGCTTAAGCTTATTGCCTTGTCCCTGTTTTCTAACAGAGAGACAAAGATGGTAATTGATTGAAGCAGTGTTGGACTTTGTTAGGCTACTACTATCTATAGGACTTGTTACAATATATGGATGAGTTTTAGTGCTCCTGGTAGGTAGTTGTTTCAAGAGATTTTTCCTTGTTTGAATGTTTAGTATGATAGTCTATACTCATGTGCTTCCCCGGTAGATGATGGAACTCCAGTTGTCTGGACACAGATGATGTTTGATGCAGACTCAAGTTTTGGGAACAGCAGACTGACACTTTAATGTTTCTTTCTGAAGCAGAGGGGATAATGGGCCCAGTGCCAAACTATAACCAGTGCCAGGTATTTTCAGCATGTTTGGACCTGCTGATGCCAACCCATTGAAGTTCTTACGTAATGCCACCCACCCACCACCCAACATTCAGCACACTCATGGATCTTCAGGTGCCACCCAGACTGTGACACTTCCAGCTTAGAGAACCCTGATGCAGGTGGCACAAGAAGACTTCCTACCAAAAATGAGATTAGATGTAGGTTGAGAGCAGGGTGTAGTATATTATACCTAGCCCCAAATTGTACAACAACATTTAGAAAAGAGGAAAAACAACTGTTTAAACCTCAGTCTCTTCTGATGATGATGTTTCCAAGAAAATTGTTAATTGTTTCCTCCAATAATAGTATTGTTCTGGCTTTTTAAAATCGTGAGTATAGAGATTTCTTGATTCTCATGAGCGATATTGCCATTAACGGTACTTAATGTTGCATTACACATGCTATATGAATCTGCAGGTGTAAGTCCAAAAACTCGGTTCAGCCTTACGACATTTACCTCCTGTGAGTATGTTCACACAACTTGCTGTCTGTCACCCGATTTTTGTTTGCCCATGTCCTGTTCAGGCACTTGTTGTACAGAAGCCCAATGAAATGGAGACTCTGGTAGTCCATCAGGTTTGTGAAGGCATCATCAACTAGAGTGCTTGTCTTGTAAGGTTTGATCTGCTAGACCTAATCTACAGACAACTCTCTGTATTTCTCTGTGATGTTGGGATGGGTCTTGGCAAGGATAGTTTTTTGGGGTGCATTTTAATTATTACTGGACCAGCCAGTGAGTTCTGAAGCACCTGCTTCAGAAGGTCTCCAATATTACATGATTGGGTTTCTGGGAAACATCACTATGTGTGTGACATGCGTGTCTGAGTTCCAAAAGTATTCATTTGTAATTTCAAGCTCTAATGCAAGGGGTATGTGAACAAGGTCAAGTTGTGTAGCACATTCGATTCTTGATGAGTTGTGTGAATTGTCATTATGCTCAGTTGGCTTGGTCACTGATGTAGTAGCGTTACCATGAACCTGTCATTGTTGTTTTTTTTTTTGTTTACAGCAAATTTTTTTGTAATGTGTAATTAAGTCTTATGTGTAGGGTAAGGCTATGCTGTCAGGGCGAAACGCTCTAAGAGTTAGGGGTGGAGCCCAAGGTTGAGGGCATAATGCTAACAAGGCCTTCCCTAGCATAAAGTATGAGGCAAGAAATAGGTAGCTTACAACCTACCTTGCAAGCCCAAGAGACTACTTGCTTTGCAGGCCCATGAAGCACCTTATGCTTATTAAGTGGGTGTCAGTTGCTTCCTCTTTTCAAGGAGGCTATATTCCTAGATTTAATCTCTTCTGCATTTACACTAAATTTTTTAGCTGAGTACTTCATGGTTAGATTTGGATAATGCACATCACATTGAGTAAAAGGTTAGTAGTTTTATTTGAAATTGATACGGTGTCATGAGTTTCTTGGTGAAATTGATGAAACAATTATACACAATTGATAGAGGTTTGGTTGATTTGGCAACATGTTTGGGATATTAATGCCCACTGGTAGTTGCCAATTTTTTCAATAAAAATTCCAGCGACTAGAATACATTTGAGCTGAGCTGGTTTCTTTTGGTTCCATTAGTGGTTGTCCTTTTGGACTATAGTTTCAAGGGACAATTCCCCATTGCAACCCTTTCAAATTTGCATTTTTATGTTTGAATGTTTTTGTCCTCCCAAGGAACACTGGCACATAATTGAATTCAATTTAGGTCATATCACATTGAATAAAAGACTAATTGAATTCAATTTAATTCATATCACATTGAATAAAAGATTAATCATCTTTTAAATCTTATCTTTGAGATTGATAGAGTTTCATGAGTTTCTTGAGGTAATCAATACACAATTTTTTTTTTTAATGTTTTCAAAAGGGCAAAGATTGAATTTCATATTATAGAATTAATGGAAGTGGAAATGATTTCATAGATTACTTATATATGATCATGGAATTTTGTTTTGATATTGTAGGATTCAAACAATACCTATTTGGGTTCAATGTAGGTCACATCACATTGAATAAAAGATTAATCCTTTGGTTAAATCTTCTTTTGGATGATGACCAATTTGATTACATCACAAAATTGTTTAAAAAAAAAGAAAAAAGAAATCTTTCCAATCCATTAAAAAAATAAAATTCAATTGCCACATGAACACTTAGAAAAACAGTGACGATCCCAAATCCATCAAAAACAATTTGCTTAAAATTCAACTTGGGTTCCATGGTACTTTGCACTACCAATGGCAATCAACCTAACATAAGGTTGAAATATTAATATATTTTCATTTTTTTCAATTTTACAATATCAAAACAAATTCCATGATCATATAGTTTTTTTCATGAAATCATTTCCACTGCCATTAATTCTATAACATGAAATTCAATCTTCATTTATTGAAAACATGATTTTAAAAAAGTATTGATTACACCAATAAACTCAGAAAACCATATTATAATCCCAAAGAAAAGATAGACAAAATATGGAAGGATAAAAAGTTAATAATCTTTTTTTGTTTTGGCCACATGCTTGGAACTTGCTGACGAAAATTGGTGATAAAATTTTTGTTTTTCCAAAAATTGGAAAATTACGGTCTTTTTTTCACAAAAATCCTTTGAGCGTCTTGAAATCATACTTTTAAGGGTTGAAAAACTGCAAAAATTCACTAAAAAAACAATAGATAGACTAAGTAATTGATAGGCACTTTCCTTTTGATTTAATTTTAACCTAACTTGGTAGCCAAGTCTAGAAACAACATCCAAGAGCAAGCATATGAATTGGTTGCAAGAGATTGCAAGAATCTTGTTCCAAGGAGCCAGTTGAAAAGAGAGTAAAAATAGAAGAAGATGCTAACAACACCTCAACAAGAGTGAAAGAGGCAAAGGGCCCAACAAGGTTAAAAGTATCCTATTCTACTTCCATGTCCATAAGGATCCTTTCTGATTTCAAACATAAGCATTTGATGGAAACATCCATCAAAATATTTTGGGAGATAGAATAAAGCACAACAAACAATCTTCACCTTCTACAAATTTCATCCTTATATGTACATATTATCCATGACTTCAATCCACCTTGTTAGTCAGCATGAAGTACCAAATCATTAGTGACAATATAGTAGTGCAAATTTTGTCTTTATATGTGAGTATCATCCCTAACTACAATGCCTGTCATTGATTCCATGCAACAGAATCTGAACTTACACATATAATGAAACATAAGTGCATAAGTGAACAGAAGGTTGCAAGAATTTAGGGCAAGATAGGTGACGGTAAGGCCCAAGGAAATAGGACTGGATATGCACAAACCAACCCAAAAGATGCAACCCAAATTTGCCATAAGTTAGAAAATGTGAAAAAAATCCAGGCCTCGAATTTTCAAGAAATAGGCAAAGGTTGAGTCTCCAATACACTTGAGGAGATGGAATGTCTAAAAGTGTCACATTGTGTAATGCCAGAGGAGGAAATATGAAAACTCTTCTCTTTTTGAGTCTCAGCCACACAAAAGAAGATAGCAGTAGTTACATGATGGCATTCACCTCGCTGAATGGGAACTGCAGCAGTATAGCCTGATTGGCTTAAGAGGAAGTTACCAAGTTTGCTCATAGAAGAGCCCACCAAAATGAGAACATTCCACAAGATTCCAATCAAAGAGGCTCCATAATCTCAGCTGGAAGGTCTCTGTGGTGGTCTCCTGAAGGGACGATAAGGAACTCAGAAGGTGTTGACGCAGGATCAAGTTCCCAAGATCCAACAGGTACACCAGGACTCTCATTACCAAGCATACGGTGTTCTGGTATACGGTGAGAAAACCTGCCTAGCAGCTGCTTTGCTGCAATCCAGTATTCCGATCCAGACTGCCCTGCAGTGAACAAGGTTCGGAACCCTGAAACTTTGACAAGAGGTACAACTTTCAAGCCATGTTCTTTTGAAAAGTTGCTCCGTACTGCCACAAGATCATAGTCAAATTTGATGGCAGCATTGTCACCTTCTTTTTCTTTCCCTACTACTACCTCTGGTCGCTTCTTGTCCCAGTATTTATACAAAGCCCACACCTCTCCATCCATGGGATACAGCTTAAGGATGCCCTTCTCATCCCATTCAATCTCAACCCTGTGAGAGAACGCAGGAAGCTCTTGTAATGACAAATCACCAGGTTTGAACTCCCCACATGAGGCTGACAGGCCTGCTGATTTCACCAACCATGATGAAGGAAATGATGGCCGGATGGGCTCTAACCATTTCACTGAAACGTGAAAGGGGTTCAGTGAAATCTCTGAGATGCGCCCATAGAATCTGGGCATGCCATCCTGGTCATCATATAGGGCCCAGAACTGATTGACTTCAAAGTCCTTCTCTGTGCGGTTCTCATCAAAATCATGAAAATCTGCACTCAAAACATTGATCTCCCTGTGGTTTTCTTCATCTGTTGGGCCACAATCCAGCTGATTTTGAAGAAAGAAATCCATCTCCATTTTCTCCGCATTCTTATCACCTCCCTTGTTATGCACCTTCAAAGCTGCTGATTTGTGATTTCCTTTTTGTTGTGCAAGCACCTTCTTTCCTGGAGATGCTTTTGAACCCATCAATTCAGTAGACCTAGCACTTCTGCTGGGGGTAGTTCCAACAGCTGTGACAAGTTTAACCCCTTTCTCCACCTTATCATCTGCATTCACATTGGGTGAACCAGAAGAACCAGGCACTTGTTTTGTCCCATCTGCTATCTTCTGCTTTTTGCCAGTACGTTTCTCCCTGGGTGATTTACTTGGCACTGCTTTCTTCCTTTGCTCCTGGAAATCAGGAGATTTGTGTACATTTGTCAAAGATGCTCTTTTCCTTCCTTCTGCAGGTGAAAGGCTATGAAGCTCTTCAGGAGATAAATTGCTCGATGGATATGTGGTGGTGGCAGCAATTTTGTTGCGATTTGAAGGTGCTTGGATCTTCACATCAGACCATTGGCCTACATGCATCCGATCACTGCTATGATCACCTTTCTTATTTTCTTCATTGTCAGCAGCAGGACTCAGCTTCACTTTGTCCATCAAGCTTGGCTGATTTGCTGTGCCTTCTTTGCAACCATTTGTGAACAACTCTGCTGTTGTCCCAGGTGACTTCCATCCCAAGCCACTGAGGGAAGCTCTCTTGGAAGAAGGTGATTCGTCATGCGTGGCTCTGAGAGAGGGCACATAACTTGGAGCACTCCCCCCTTGCACCGATTTTGGTGTGCTTGACCCATTCTCATTGCCCATAACATTTCCTTTATGCTTCCCTACAGTCTTGACAACTCTCTCTTCGTCCATCTCACCCTTCAGATAATGAAGCTCCTGCTGCAGCTGCAGCTTCTCGGAGTTCAGATTTATCACGGTTTGTTCCAATGCAGCTTTGAGTCGCTCATGTGACCTTGCATTTCTTGCCAACTCTTCACTTAGGCAACTGTGGGCATCCACCATGAACTCCAACATCTCCATAGCTACATGAAGAGACTCTGCTCCCAACAGGGTAAGAGTTATACCCACTGACAGTGTCGAGTTCTCCTCCAGACACATCAGGTCCACAGTGCCATTCTTACCCATGCTCAGCTTGTATGTGACACCTGGTTGCTGCTTACTGAGATAAGTATGTGCCTTGTCAATATATTCACTCTCTGTGATCCCCAACTCTTTTGAGCAGAGGGTAACATTGCTTTCTGGCACAGATAAGTTCCATGCGGCAAAGCCATCTGACATGCAGATCGAGAAGTGATCTGGAAACCATGTGCCTTTCACATACAGGGATGTGGTGGAAGTAAGACCTCGACTCTTTCTCTGGACATTCACTAACTTCACACACGTTCGATTTCCTGAGGCTGCAGCCATCTTCTAGACAAAAACTCCTCTCAGTCAGACTCCAAGCTTATATAGCCCCCCCTTGGACAGACCCCGTATGACATGTACCAGAAGCTGCTGATGCAGCAGCAGGAAGGATGTATGAATGAATCTCCACAGCTGCACCCACAAAGGCATGCACACACACACACACACACACACAAAGCACATGCACCCATGTATTACACCTGGTCATAACACATTCTCTGCCATGACATACCCCTGCACCCCTGCAGCACACACAAGTCTTGAGGCAAAACCCTCTAAGAAAGCTCAAGTCCCTGAAATAACCCAGCATGCTCTTACAACATACAGTTTACAAATTAGCATTGTAAGACAAATAAGACAATAATGACCCATCTCTTATTCCTCATCCCAGAAACAGTCACAACTTTGGGAAAAAAAAGCCTTCTTGCATTTTGTAAAAATCAACCTAGGAAAATAACCCAACAACCATGCTCTACCAACATACAGGTTCACAAATTAGAGTTACAACACAAATAGGACAATGACCCATCTTAGAAACAGTCACAAATTAGCCCCAAAAAACCACAAAAAGAGCTTCCATTTTGTAAAACAACCCACCTATCAAAATAACAACCCACCATACTCTAGCAACATACAAGTTCACAAATTAGGGTTACAAGACAAATAAGACAAATGGCCCCATCTTTATTCATCCCAGAAAGTCACAAGTTAGGGGAAAGGGGCCAAAAACAAACAAAAGGGTTCCCATTTTGTAAAACAACCTAACAAAGCAAAAAGATGGGTCAGACAGAAACTAAGTACCAGTCAGGAGGAGGAGCAGAGTTCTCCTCCTCCTCCTCTTCTCCTGCTTCTTCTTTTCCCCACGGTCAGCTTTCTGTGCCTATCGGACAACAACACGTTTGTTTGCTTGCTTGCTGCACTTTCTTCCTGTTAGCCTCCGGTTATATGTGCAGAAAGTAGAAGTAGGTTGTGTGGTGGTGGTGGTGGTGGTGGTGGTGTGAATTGGTGAGGAAGTGAGAGTTCAAGGCTGCTTCTTCTCTCAGTCATCATCAGCATGCTGATGCTGTTATAGCAAGCTCTGGGTGCGAGAGAGAGAGAGAGAGTGAGAGAGAGAGAGAGAGAACACACATACAATGCAAATGCAGCTCAGGCTCCAATGCAAAAATGGTAGGGACACAAAATTTCATTTGGGCATGCCCAGTAGTGATGCCCAAGAGAAACTAAAGTTTTGCTCTAAATTATTGTTACAAGTACCATATTACCCAGCCTTTTTTTTTGGCCAACTTTTATGTGTAGCCAAATTGCGAAATTAAAAACTAAAAGCGAAGCGCTAACTAAATTCAAGCGATTTTGGAGATTTTCAATAGCCATAATTCGAAAAAAAGAAGAGAAATCACCAGATTTCTATTTCATGGTTCAAGAAGGTAGCCAAAAGTAAAGAAGCACGTCCAAAAAGTTTTTACTCCCATATTTATGTTGTAGCCAAATTTGGCTAAAGCTTCTGATGGATGGTTGTCACTTTGGCTACATTAAAAAAAATGACCCAAAAAAAAAAAAAAAAACCCAAAAAAAAAAAAAAAAAACATTGTAGCCTACAGTGCTGCCACTGATGTTTGGCGTTAAATATGTAGTTCTTAATAGGGCAAAAGTCAGAAATTAATAAAATAAATAAATAAATAAATTCTGACTTATGATTTTCCAAGAATTAAACCCTGCAAATAAACAAGTAAAATGCAGCTCAGACTCCAATGCAAAAATAGTAGGGACCCAAAATTTCATTTGGCGATGCCCAGTCGCGATGAATCTGCCCGAAAAAAAAAACGTTTTGCTCCAAATTTTTGTTACAAGTACCGGACCTGCTACCGCTTGTGTTTTGGAATTACCTAGCGTGGTTGGGCAGCAAGGTGTCTAATAAATTTATTTTATTATAATTTGGGCAAGCCCACTAGTGTGATGCCCGGGAAAAAAAAAGAAGAGTTTTGCCCAAAAACTTTAACCAATTAGTTCTCTACCTACTACAACTGATGTCTTTAATATTTTTTTAATATTTTTATTTTTCCAACTTGCCCCTTGAGATAATTATTTAACTTAACAACAATCCCAAGTACGCTATGTGTAACAAATATTTTGGAGCAAATATTTTTATTCTCTTGGGCATCACTCCTGGGCATGCCCAAATTATATTTGTGTACTTACTATTTTGCAATGGAGGCTGCGCTGCTGCGTTTTACTTGTCTGTTCATAGGGTTTGGAAGTCACTTGGGGTAGCCTGTACTAGCCTCCTCATCCCAAAAATTTAAAAGCTTTGACCTGAAGAATCCAAATCTTACAAAAAATTTAATGTTCTGCAATAAATACCTGACATTTTTAACAATATTCTGCAATAAATTCCTCACATGTTTCATAATGTCTTTGCTCAAGTGATAAATTCAGTATGCTTCACTTTAGTTTCTTGAGATTGCTCATGAGGCAACTCAGGTGGGCAGCAAGTTGTTCACATGACACCACTCGAAGTCATAAAGTTGTATAAAAGATATGTGCTAAAACAGTGATCACCGGTTGTGCAACACAGAAATCCGACAAGATGGTTAAAAATCTTGAGATACCATTCTACATACATTGTAATCGATGTACATTGAACAAGAAAATTGCATTATTTTAAAAACAATTTCAAAAACAAATCTAAACACATCTTTAAAACAATTTTGCAAGCAATTCTGCAGATGGGTTCCACTCTTGACACAAATTAGAGCATCTGGAACTCAAGCTCCAAGATTTGGGCACCTCAGGCTTCTAGTGAAATTGTGGGCACTCATTAGAGATATCAACTGGAGGTATTGGGAAGAGGGAATAAATCACAAAATTAATGCCAAATTCTGACAGATAATTCTGTACTGTGGAATGGTCTCACCCTTGCCCACTATGTTGTGTAACGCACCCGGCAAGTCCATTAGGTTGAGCTTTGACAATGCACCCAACCTAATGGGCAAAAGGCAAGACAATTCCACATGGGGTGGCAGATTCAACAATTAAGAAAAAAATTCACGTTCAACAGAGATTTTGGTCACTCTTATGAGTGTATGATCATCACCAGAAGATTATGTCATATATTGTGGTCAAGAAAATGACATGATCTGCCACCCCAGAACTTAATGTGAATAGAGGAAGAGTTATGTCCAGTTGGAGGCTTGCATTATATTTGCATCAAACACAAACACAGCCACTCAACCAAATGTAGTCAAAACTGAGGAGCTTGTTCCAGCTACATGTCTAAAAAACTACACAGCAGCAACAGTAATACGACCAGCAACCTGGTCCAAATCCCGCTGCCCATTTGAAGTGATGCGCCTTCCTCTGTAAATTAACAGAAACACCAAGTTTCAAGATATGAGTTAGGAACCCAAGAATGCCCTGTAAATGGCAGAAGCATATAGGCAGCAGCCATGCCATTGTTAGCCCAACTTGTAACACAAGTCATCCACATGGTGCAACCTACACAAATAACAAGAGCCATGAAAAACAACTCACCCCTTGGGATCCTTCTCTACAATATCCAGCCTCTCCAACTGTTTGAGACAGTCTCTGGCAATGGAACCACTGCTCCTCGCAAAATGAGAAGGTCTGACACCATTACTCTTCCGTCCACCATAAATCTTGCGAAATGCACCCACACCTATTCCTTGCCGCAGGTAGATCTTCCTTGCCATGGAAGCTTCATGAGCATGGAACAACAACATAAGAAACTATGAGACACCAAATTGAATCCTTGATATAGACAGCCATCAGAATAACCAGGTGAACAAGAAGAACCAGCATATTCCTTGCCATGGAAGCTTCACATACATGGAACCATAAAACAACACCATGAGACAGCAAATTCAGCTTGGGGTACAAAACCAACTGAAAACGCTTTGCATGAATATAATAAAAGAGTGAATTCTGGGGTGCATACATACCAGCTCTAATGTAGTACCAGTTTGCATCATAAGGAGCCAGCTCCTTGAAAGTTGCTGTTTTGACAAGATCAACCCATGATGGAACCTCAATCTGCAGACTTGAAAACCACTGCCCAAGATCAGTAAAAGATTCACTGTACCAACCCAAGCCATTCTGAAACTTGATTGACCTGATATTGTCCAGGGTTTTCACGAGGACTAAGTCCTCAAGATGTCTGTCATCTGTTTCCCCCATTGTGAATCAGTTTTCTTCCACAGCCATTACTACTACATCTGCCCCAGCATTGTTGACATACATCTCCCATAAACCATGGCCCCTGCAGAATTATAGCCTTCATACAAGACAATCACCGACTTAAAACCTAATCCTGGCGACTACAAAAATTCGCGAGAAAAACTTTCCCCCTCTCGAAAGGCCATAAACGAAGGAACACACAATAATACAACAAGAATTTTTTTCTTCTGTAAAGTCTCCACTGACTCGCTGGCGGGAGTTCGATACTCTCCTCCGCAAGTAATGCTCAGTACTTCAAACTGGCGGGGGTTTCACCAAACTAGTCTATCTCTCTTCGGCTAGTGAAACCCTAAAGAAGAACGAGAAAATACTAGTAGTAGCGAGATGCATGCACGATGTCGCCGCATAACGTCATTCATCATCAAAGAAAGAGACAAAGAAAGAAAACGCGACATCTTGCAAAAGAAAACACCGCTGTCGTCTTCTTGTTCGTTACCTAGTCCTCTTCAAAAGAGAACTTCATAAGTTCTTCATAAGTTCTCAACACCCTTGTCAATCCTTTTTTTCTTTTTTGCAAATATCGGAACGTTACCTTGCCAGAGCGCTGCAGATGGGCGGCGTAGGCGCGGACGAAGTCATGAGAAGGCACATCCTTCACAGTCTTGGCTGTGCTCGCCATCGCTTCTACAACGGCAAGCTCGTGTCCGTCTCCAATCTCGCGCGCACACGCAAAAGAACGGGAACGAGGCACAGACGAGACTTTAATCCCCAAACCCTAAGTCTATGTTGCATCGCACGGCTGCAAGTCTATCGACCAGATCGGACGGCTGAATGGTCGATTGATCCTACGGCTGAAATTCCGTTGAGTACAATCTGACGGTTCGATTTCGTGGATTGACAACTGCTTAAGCCAATGCCCTCTAGGGTTTTGAGTACGGGCAGAGGGGTCAGTTCTGCGGGTCTTTCTGACTGGAAAAGGGCCCACATGGACCAAAATAAATTTGGGAATCGAAGGGTCCTTCATAGGGGGTCATTTCCAAAGGGTCCACCATAGGGGTCGTTCCAAAGGGTGCCAGATAAGTCGGGCCAATGAAATCCCGGTTTTTTTTTTTTTTTTCTGTTTTGTGATATAGCCAAATTGGCAATCATTAACAACAAGATTTAGCCAAAATTGACTATATACCAAATTTGAAGGTAGAAAAGTGTGGGAATCCTTTTCTAGTTTAGCCTCTTGTTTGGACCTTGTTGTAAAATCTGGTGATTTACCCCCCAAAAAAAAATTCTTGAAAGCTAGTGAATTAGGGCTATTATTTTAACAAAGCTCCTTTGTAGGTGTCAAAATCATATTTTTCAGTTAGAAATAATGAAAATTTTCACCCTCTTGGGGAAAAAAAAACTAAAAAAAAAACTTGGATGCAATCTATGGTGAAGGGAAAACCAAAAACAAACAAATGGGTTGTTTTAAAATCCCCCTTTACATGTGATCCTCACAACTTTCATTGGTGCAAATTTTAGTTCACGGGGCAATTGGGCTCACAGCTAATGACATGTATGGAATTTTTTTTGCCCATTTTATTTTCTTGATGTAAAGATGCAACATTATAATGGTCATGATGTAAAATGTTAGGGTTACAACTTTTGACGATCTTTTTTTCATGGTTCATGGTACAAAAATGCATAGTGTTATAAACATATTTCATGATTATAATTTTTTGATTATGATTTTTGATGGTTCATGGTGTAAAATTTTAGGGTGTAACACACAAATTTTATGTTTGCAAGGGTTAGTTTCATCACAACAAAGGGCATTTAAGTTAGTGACATGACATTTTGAAAATCACAAGATTTGCACTTCATAACAAAATAACATCATTTGCTTGTTATAATACGTATTGTACAATTTTGTCATAAACAACTCTTATGCCGTAAAGTTTCAATGTAATAAATTTCATGGTGCATTTTTCATGACTATGGTCACAATTTTTCAACTTTTACTAGTTGCAAATACTATATTTTATGACATTTTTAATGGATACAAGTGACATGTTTCATAGTGTTATGTTCCCTACCTACCCACTTGATAAAATAATAAATAGATAAATAATAAGTACCGAGCCTAGTTTACCTAACCTAGTCACATACTTATTTGCTTAAGCAAAATAACAAATAAATAGGTAATAGTAACCTACCCTAGCTTAACCTACCCAACATACCTAGCCTAACCTAATCTACCTTAGCCACCTAAACTTAACCTATGGAATAAAAAAAGGCCACTATGCTTAGTCATAAGAATATTTCAAAAAAGTTCAAGGTACCCTACCCTACTCTAAAGTTGATGTTAAAAAAATTAACCTACAAACATTCTCCACATGCCTAAGGTGCACTACATGTCCCAAGGTTTAATTGTTTAAGAACACTTGATACTAGGTCATCAACTAATATTATTTTGTATTTATATATTTCAAAATACATACATCATCTTTTTTTGTCCATGTGTAATTTTATTTCCATCCTTTTTTTTTGAAGATGACCTAACCAAGCCCTTTGTTTCCAAGAAGTCCACCCACCGAATGAAAAAGGTGTTGCCAACCAATAGCAAAAACATTATTACCACCCGGGCCATGATACCCATCACCATATTCCCATAATTAGAGGTTCGAAGACCCTCGGTTATTAAAACATTCTCATGTCCATGATTAAAAATCCCAACTTTTTCACGAAGATTCTTCATTATAATCACGGTTCTATGCCTAGGGTTAGAAAACTTGGGCTATCATGAATATCTTTCACTATAACCAAGTTTTTATGTGTATGTTTTAGAAGCCTTAGCTTCTTAACCTTGGCCAAAATTACATAGCCCAAGCTATTGAACCCTAGCCAAGGTTAGCTAGCCAAGGCTTTTGGGAATATCCATTTCAAAAGCTTCATAGGATATCTTGCTTTTATTGTGGAAGACCTTAGTTATTGAAAATATTTTTAAAAAGTTCTAGCTCCCTAACTTTGGCTAAGGTCAACTAGCTTGGGTTTTGGGGAATATTCTTTCTGAAACCCAATCTATCTTGCCCTTGGTAGTGGAATATTTCAAGTTTTTCATGGATATCATTTCTTTCATTTTAATCCAAGTTCCATTTTAAAGGTTAAAAAATTTAAACTTTTGGGAGTATTTTTTCAAAAGCCTAAGCTATGTTGTCCCTTGTCTTCGATTACCCATGTTTATGAAAAATATTTTTAAAAACTTAGCAAGTTTAAACTTGGTCAAGGTTAGGTAGCTCCATCTTTCAAGTATATTCTTTAAAAAAGTTTGGGCTATTTTGAAAACATATTCCGTAATATATCCTTTCACAAATATCCTTCATTGTAATTGAAGTTCTATGTCTAGGTTTAGTAAAAAGCTTAAATTTATTAACCATAGCCAAGGTAAGGTAGCCCAAGCTTTTAAACCTTAATCAAAGTGAAATAACTCATTTTTTTCATCTTTGCCAAGGTTAGATAGTCTAGTTATTGAACCCTAACCAAGGTTAGCTAGCCCAAACTATTGAACCTTGGGTAAGATTAGCTAGCTTGTGTTTCATAAATACCTTGGCCAAGGTTAGTTAACACAAGTTTTTGGGAATATCCATTTCAAAATCCTATTTTGTCTTGCCCTTAGTTGGGGAACACCCTTGTTATTTAAAATATTCTTTTTGAAACTTTGAATTATCTTGTCTATGTTAATGAAATGCCTTCATTATGAAGAATATTTTTTGAATATTTGATCTTTTAAACCATCCTAAGGTCAAATAGCTTAGTTTTTGGGAATATTATTTTCAATTTAATATAGGTTATCTTGCATGCGATAATGGAATACCCTAATGTATGAATAATATTTTTGAAAAGCGCATGTTTTTTACCTTAATATAGAAATATTCAAAATCTCTATTTTACTTGAACCTTGACCATGAAAATTTTCACATGGCCAAGGTTAAATAGCCTAGGCTTTTGGGAATATTCTTATAAAAAGCTCATGTTATCTTGCATGGACCTAATTGGCCATGAAAATATTCACATGTGGTTACAATCAAATGGCTTGGGTAGTTGGAAATGTTCTTTCTTATATTGAAAATTGGAAATTTTTGATAGACCAAGGTAATGTGATGCCTTGCATTACCATCAACATTCAATTGGAACATTATGTATATGTGTTTTTTGTATATTGGAAATTTTGATCGTCTATAAATATGATTAGGTTACGTTGTATTGATTAATGTATAATTTTTATTTGATCTAAATTTTTTTAATCTATTTTTTAAAATGTATTTATTTACATATTTATTATTTTCATTTTTCCATGGCAACTTAATAGCTAAGCAATGCTTTATGCAACCATTAATGACAAGGTTGAAATATTGTATTTATGCATTTTTAATAAAATCATAAATTTCATCATTTATATCTTGTGATTAAACTATTCAAATGATTTTTTATCTAATTTATTTCAATAAAAACAATGACTTTTCAAATCAAAAGACAAACAATTTTCTTTTGTTTCAATAATTTGAAATTTCACATTTACCGTATTGTACATTTAGTTAATTCAAGTATAAAAAAAATTAGCATCAATTGTTCGCATATTTTGCCAATAGTTTGCCCTCCATAATGATTCATCAATCAATAATAAAAAATTGCAAATATAATCACCATTAAATATCAAAAGTTGGATGATATCAAAATATAAAAATAAACACATAACATAAATTAATAATTATGACAATGGTTTTAGTACTTCAATAACATGTTATCATGATAACACTTGAAAGCTTCATTTGAAATATTATATGATAAATAAATAAAAGGCAATATATTCTTTTGATTGTATACTTTTGTCACTTAATCACATAATCAAAATTGCATAACATTCTAGACTATTGTTTCACAACAACAAAAATAATGAATTAAAATTATTTTTTCTAATGATTACCATAGCCTTTTATTAAGGATGCCACAATGAGCTTGAAGAGCATGTCTTAAATGGTGTCATGTTTTTTGGAACAAGTACATACTTGGGGGTATCTAGTTGTTGGCAATGTGGCATTTCCAATCGTAATAAAATGATCATATGCAAAATAAGGGCTATTTTTGATGAAAATGTTGGGGCAATTATGTTCACCATAAGTCATTTTTGTTATTATCATTCAAAAATGACCTTGCATATTTTATGCATACGTAATTATATATCATAATAAGTACATTTCAACTTTAAATTCAATCAAAAATAGAGTTTAATATATGGTGATAAATGAAATTAGATAGATTACAAAAAATCATGACTTTTCAAGAGGTTCAACCTAATTAAAGTGTTCACATTGACCAAAAGGATGTCCAATTTGACTAAAGGCATGTGGCATGAAAAGCACATGGTTTTTTTGGTTGGTTTTGATTAAAGTGATAATTTTGACCAAGTGTTAAATTATACATCTAATTAATAATTTTTTTAAAAAATTGGGTCCAATAAGATGCCCATGACTTAGTCAAATGACCATACTAAATGGCCATGCTCAATCAAATTGGTCATATTAATTTTGCTAGCTAGCTTATTTATTATGCTTACTAAATGTCATGAACACAAAAACAACCAAGTTTATAAGATTTCCTAAATCAAAACGAAAACAAAGGTAGGCTTAATCCCAAATCCAGATCATGAAACAAAACAAACATAAATAAAAACATGACAAATGCAAGACAAAAATTCAATAAGATTTTATTATAAGAATGAAACCAAAATAAAACAAAGTTATGACAAGAAAATGTACCCAAAATTGGTGTTGTATAAACTAAAAATAATGGGGAATTCTACCTCTATTTATACCCGTTGGACACCTAGCTCAAAAAAATTCTCAAAATTTTTTCAACCCACATGTGGCCCATGTTTGCCCATGTTCACCCATGTGCACCCATGTGTAAACTATGAGTGAACTAATACATAAATAAAAATGGACTAATACTTAATTAAAAGTGAACTAGATTCAATTAAAGGTGAACTAAGAATTAACTGGAAGTAAATTAAAAATTAATTAAAAGCGAATTGAAAATCAACTAAGAGTTAATTAAAAATGAACTATAAATTAATTAAAAGTGAATTAAAAATGAACTAAAAGTCAACTAGAAGCAAATTATAATTTAATTAGAAATGAATTGGAGATGAACTAAAACTAATTTTAAAATAATTAATAGTAAACTGAAACTAAACTACGAGTCATGTAAAAGTTCATTATAAGTTATGAACAAACATTCATATGAATGAACTCCATAGTGTTGGCATCCACGACACTAAACTACATACCTACATACATACATAACATAAACCTACATGCTTGTCTATTTACCTATCTACTATATGCTTATTTATTTATTTATTTACTTATTGATTGATCTACTTGCATACTACCTACATATTATTTACCTACATATCTACCTATAGTTTACATAAATAAGTATGTACATCTAAAAACATAAGTAGGTAGGCATGTGTATTTATCTCTCTAAATAAGTACATATTTACCTATTTATGAAAAAAATTGAAGTTTAAACCTTAAAAATTTCATAGAAGTTCAAGGAAACATATCAAATGCATTTGGTATCATATTGTTTTATAAAGTGATGGAGTGGTTTGATGGCCGAGACATTAGTGTGAAACCAAGGAGACCAAGGGTCAATCCCCTTTACCCAACATACATTATATGAAAAATGTATATTCGTATTTATACCTTGTACATGTGTGTAAATGTATAGTACTTAAGTGGGTTGTGGATAGGTAGGTTGGATGCCATGATGGGTAGGTTAAGTACTTATTATTTATTTATTATTCATATTTTTATATTTAAAAATAAGTTATTTTTTACTTGTTTGATTTTACTATTCATAAAGACCATTTTATGGTTAGTCAAAAAACCCACCAATCAAATTCGACGTGTTCAAATCAACTTGTCTAGTATGACTAAGTGGTCAAATTAACCAAATGTCAAAATGACTAGTTTTTAATCTAGTTTTCAAGTCAAATAATCCATGATTTCTTGTAGTGATGATAGTTATTCCAATTGTTTTTTCATTCCCTCATAATGTCAAACTATGAGAAATCGTTCCAACTCCACTCCATTTTCTACTCCAAAGATTGGTGTAATCATTGTTGTAGTGATCTCATTCATTTTAGAAAGAATTTATTTTTTAACTTGTAACAAAAATGTCTCTTAACCCTACATAAACAACCAATTGGCAATAACCATCCAATATAATAAGCATTCAAATTTGTATATGAGTTTCAAAATAACATCAAATCAAATATTATCATTGCCCTCTTTACACTTGTTTTGGCATGTTGCCAAAATCCATGAAATGTAAGCATGAACTTGTAAAAAGAATGCAAAAAATGGAATATTTGGACAAGCACCATCAACTCAAAATGCAAATTTACAAGTATAGCATTGGAAATTGAAATCCTTCCAATAAAACACAACCTACAATTGCCACATTCTCAAATAGAATACAATAGATGAAACATTTCATAATTTCATATGTTCCATCTTTGAAATTAACTCCTACTTAAGTGCACCAATTGGCATCCATAATGTTGATGCCCATGTATCATCTTCCATAACATTCACTTTAATAAGTTCTTGTGCCTCAATATCATATGTGCACAATTTGTTGATCTTTCTTTCACAAATAGAATTTCACTGCTCTAAATTTGCCTCCCATATGGAGAAGTTTCATCATGCTCAAAAGGAAGGAATTTTACCACATGCATGAACAATTGTTGTTGTAGTCATGCAATTGGAACACACACAACATGGAAACACAAATTGAAAAGCAAGAATCCCATTAACTCAAACTTTGGTTTGTCTTTTGATGACAAAGTTGTTGAAGACTTCAAATGTTGAATAAAGTTTTTTTCACCTATAATAAATATTGCACCATACTCCTACGCAAATATTTTCACACGAATATCATGCATTCTAATTAATAGGTTACAAATTGTAAATATTATGAATGTTTAACATATCAATGAAATTAACCTTGTGTTGTATCTTGCATGAAATATTTAATGGCTACTAACAACATAATTTTCACTACTACAATTCATGGTTTCTTAAGGTAATCAAACTCATTATTTTCTTCACTTTGATTAATGAACATGTCCATTTTAACTATAAGCTTGAGATCTAAGAAACATGTGTATTTTTTGACTAGTGAACTTAACTGAAATGATTTATTTAATTATCTATCAAATTGAAAATCTAATGAAGTTGAACAAAAAGTTGATCACCTTGATCAAAATGGCCTATGGCTTGTAATCAAATGGACATTTAATCAAGTTCAAAAAAAATAAATGATATGTTTGGTCAAAATGACCAATGGTTTTTAGTCAAATCAGACATCCTATGTTAATTAATAAGCCAAGTTAGCTAGCTAGTACTTTGGCTAGGTAAATAACCTAGGTTTACTTACATAGGCCTACCTACCTACATAATTATTACCTAGGTTTAGGAAGTAAACTTAAATAGGTAAGTAACTTAGGCCTATTTATTTACATAGGCCTACCTACCTAGCTACTACCTAGGTTAAGTAGGTAGCCTAAATTTACTTACTTTATGTTTAGGTCTACTTACCTATTAGCTAGGTTAGGTAGGTAATATGTGCCTATGTACCTACCTACTACCTAGATTAAATAGATAACCTAGGTTTACTTACATATTTATCTAGTTACTACTGAAGTTAAGTAAGTAAATAAATGTCATAGACATTTCATTCATATTGATGTTCATCCATGACTCATAGTTAAATCTTAGTTCATTTTTAGTGAATTCCCAATTCATTTTTGGTTAACTTTTAATTAACTCCTAGTTCATTTTTAATTATATCAATACATTTTTAATTGATTCATAATTAACTTATAACTTTCACATTTCGTTAAGTCCTAATTAACTCATAATTCACTTACAGTTAAAAAAAGTTTTTTAAGAAGCTTCCAAGGTTGATGGGCACATGGAAACTTCCATGAAAATTTCCTTGAGTTGAGTCCTCAAAAATGTATAAATAGAAATAAAACCTCCAGTACCTTTAGTTTGTTTAACATCAAATTGAGGTACAATTTTGTTTCATAACCTTGTTCTATTCCTTTTATGTTTGCCTTTTCATGTTTTATCATAACAAAAATTTGTTTGCACATTTTATATTCTTGTTTTTAGTTTCTTGTGATTTTGTTTTAGTTTTTATATTTTGTGTTTAAATTTAGATTTAGATTTGGCTTTTCATTGTTCATAATTCATCTTCATATTTCATGCCCATGATAATAGGTAGCTTAAACTTACAACCCTACCTAATTATTATCTAGGTTAATTAGGTAAACCAAGTAGGTGGGTATTTTTGGCCTATTTACCTACCGATCTACCACCTAAGCTAAGTAGGTAGCCTAGGTATATTTACATACTTATTTGGTTACTATCTAGGTTAGGTAGGTAAATAGGTAGCTTATGTTTATTTACCTACAAGTAAGGTTACATACCTACGTAGCTATTACCTAGGTTTACTTATTCATTTATTTAAATTTAGCTAGGTTCATTTACCTACATAGGCTTAAGTCTATTTAGGTCTATGTATTTTATACCTAGGTCTACTTACATAACTATGTACCCATACTTACGTACTTATTTATATATGTACCTCCTACCTCCAACCTACTTACTAATTATCAAACCTTTTTATTTACCTACATAAATAAACATGTGAAATATAAAACTTGACAATAGTTGTTACTTTTTAGTGATGTAGTCCATTGGTACAAATTTGGTTTATTGTTGTTGAGGTGATGGTTCAATTCCTTATACTTGTGATTCATGTGCATGCTTAAAGGAGTAAGGTAATTAAGTAGGCTAAACTAGCATACTTAGATAGGCTAAGTTAGGCTAGGTTAGCATCTACCTACCTATTTGTCGTTTTATGACTTAAACCTATTCACTATCTACCTACCTAATTTTTTGTAATAATTCAAGAAAAAAATTTAAACTTAGGTTCATTATTTGCTAGTCAAAAAATCATCCTAATCATAGTGATGGGTTCAAATTGATAATGTGATCTTATTTATGTGCATCATTTTGGGTATTTTATGATTAGACTTTCTAGTAAAAAAATACATTAAAAATAATAATGTTGGTATTTATGTCCATCATATGGTTTAAAGTTTGTGCTTGCAAACTATTCACAATTGCTTGGGCTTCTTGAAACACTTGCAAATGCTCCTCATGTGTACATTCATTTTGTTCAATATACCATGCCACTCCTTTTGCATTATACACATTGTTGTGGGGGTTGGAAGTAGTGCATTGGGATAAAGGTGTGGAAAATTTTGTTGGTAGAAGATGGTGTGTTGATCCTTGTTCCAAATGTTTAATAACATTTAGAAATGGTTCATCATTCACTATAAATTGTGCTTTTGTAGCTATGTGCAATTAATTGTTATTTGCAATTAGATTGGTCATGTTTATAGTTACAATTGTATGATTTTTGTTCTATATGGTTGTGTGCAACTAACATGTAATTACTAATGTATAAAATGGACATGTGTCATAAAAATAATACCCTAAGTTAATATAACAATTTTTTAAAATATAATAATATTATATATACCTTAAACTAGGTAATTATAAAGCTAGTTTAATTAAGTTAATACACCTATAGCTAAATATAGGTTATAATAATTAACCTATTTTATTATAAATTATATAGTTACATTAATAATTACACTATAATTAATTAACCCATCTGACAACTAGTTACTATCTACAAATGATAATGAAAAAATTATTATTATTATTTCATAAGGATTAAAATTAAATTTTTATATAATAATAATAGTATTTAAATAGTATCTAGTGGTAATAAATTAATAAATATCAATAATATAAAATTATTCTACTAAATAGAATATTAATAAAGTTAATGATATTAATAATATAATTATTCAGTTTTTATTTAATATTATTACTTATTAGATATATTACTATTAATATTATTCAATATATTTAGATTAATCTGAATATATTGATTAGTATTAATATGTACCTATCAAATTGCATGTCCAAATTTGATTGTTCATAGACTTAACATGTGCCATAAATTATATGGTCATCAAAATAGTTACATGTGCAATTAGAAAGATGCAATTAATTATAGATGTAAAAATGTATAACCGTATTGTATAAATTGTATAGTCATATTGTATATTTAATTCAAATATTATCCCATGCAACTACATGTCAGTTGCAACTTGTCCAAGATAGTTGCAAGGAATTACATGTGACAATTGCAAAAACTCAATTTTCTTTAAGTGATTGTCCCTAAAATCATATTTTTCATTACAAGACAATTCCAAGGGTCTTGAACTATTTCATGTAGGATCTGAACTTATTTTTGGGCACTTATACTTGGTGACAAAGGTCCCAAACTTGTAGAAAATGATGTAGAAAAACCTTTTGATGTACTAGAAATAATAATCCATGGAGTTGTTAATGCAAGGCTAAGGGGTCTAAACAAGTTGTTGGTCTTATGCGGAGAATGTTTTAAAATCAAAATGACCAATAGAAGATGAATCAAACACAAGAACTGAATTATCATCAAAAGATTTTTGAACAATTTTTGGACATGGTGATAAATTATTTGATTGCCCAAAGTTTTGGTTGGATCTTTGTGTGTTCCTTTCTTGAACATTGTCAACAATATTTCTTTTTGTAAGTAGCATTATTTCAAGTTGATTTTGTGCATATGAAACAATTTTTTCAATGTCCCATCTCTTTATTTGGTTGATAGGGTCAAAGATGTAAATTCAAGGTAGACTCACATTTCGAGAAATAAAATTAGTCCATATGGCTTTTGATTTCAAAACAAAAGGAGATTCCATGTTTGCCCACTTGTTCTTTCTTTGCATTTTGATATGAATGTAAATTGATATCAACAAAAATAACCATCACATTCTAAACTTAAATTAAAAACCACAAAACATAAAATGTGAATTAGTTAAAATATTGATAATTTGTAATAACATTTTGGGAAGAGATGTTAATTATGTATAATCATGCGCCAACATGACCTAATCTAGGTATGTTGAAATTTTGAACCACCTTATTTGTAACATGATGTTGTCTTGTGCCTTGTTGAAATTCATTCATGTCATAACTACCTGCCCTAGGTGTCTTTCTTGGAACATACACTTCCAAAGGAAAAACCATGACACTTTTTACAATTGTTTTCAATGTTCTTCCATCTCCTTGAAAAGTTTCCAATTGTAAAAGCACGTGGAATTTGCTTTTCATGCCACCTTTAGACGTATGAAAATGTTAAGGTTGTTTTGAAACCTGTTGGTCAATTTGATCAAAATTCCCAAAAAAGACATTGGTTGAAACCACAAAGTGTAAAATTGAAGTTGTAGTCCTTCCTTGTTCCCCTAACATTGGATTTTGATTTCTTTCTCAACATCCATTACTTTTAATCTTTGAACAACATCTATTTTCTTAAGTAGTGAAGGTGTGGTGGCTCAATGACTTGGATCTACTAGCAATCTTCTCCCAATGGAGTTGAATAAACCTTTTTGCATCAATAGGAGATCCCCTTGCTTCACTTGCACCCTTGCTTTCACTTTCCTACATTTGTTATGGTGTGTTGCTAGAACTTGATGCCATGTTTATGCACTATTTAAACCATTCATCCATTTAAAAGCACACATAAGCCAACAAATATCTTTTTATTATTAAAAAAAAAAGATGTCTTAGTATATTTCATAATGTTAAAGAAGCTCAAATTAGAAACAATACAATATGTTTTTTTAATTTTGGTGTAGGATCACTTTAAAAGCATTTCACCATACTTGATTTGATGGAAGTTCAACATACAAACAATGCACGACATTATCAATATTGAAACAATTTAGAAAGATTTCACTACATTTTATGAATTCAACCAACTTGGTGACATTAATTGTAATATAATTAATTTGAAAGAAGTTTTTATTGTGCAAAGATTCTATGAGCTATATGAATAAACAATGCAAAATGAAATATAAAACAAACTTCTTAAATCAAAACATGAAAAATTTTAGTAAGTTTAGATTTCCATGAAAATGGCCCAATGTTTGACAAGTTTATGAATCATCATCAATACACAAATGCAAGACATTGCAAAATTCCCAAATATGGGAAGCTTCAACAAGTTTAAACTTTCACAAGAATGAACATATTTGTAATAATCAAATGGAATACCTTCCCTTCAAGTTATAACAAACTTTCCTTAGTGAGAATATGAAAAGATTCACTTGGTAACTCAAAGAATAGACTATTGTAATGAATAGTGGGTTAATGTTAAATTTAGAAATCAAATAAAATGTTAATTGTGGATTATAACTTTTCTTTGGATCTCACATCAATTAAAGGTCTGCACAAGAAGTTATGGGCCTCCAAAGTTGTGAGAGTCCCAATTTTGAGAATTTCGAAACAAAATGACATTTGGGTGTAGGCCCCATGGCCAGGCACAAAGAATACTATAAGGGGGAAGGTGGTGGCTTCCCCCAAGTCTAGGCCGTGGTGAGTCTTGTGAGTCCGTGTTTGCCCGTGGCTCGTTCGTGCACCAAAAATGCTCAAACTATGCACTAACCAACTTGTTGTTTAATTTGTGTAGGTCCATGTGAATAATTGAGCCATTTGTCATTTGTTCTAGTCCCCATTTCGGAGTTCTAGCATACCCTTTTACCCCTGAAGTGTTGTGAGCTAGGGAACGTACCCTAACTCCTTATCCTTCCATTATTTTCAAATTTGGATTCATAGTTGAATTCATTAAGGAGTTTGGGGGGGGTTAATCACCATTTGCAACCTCCAATTTTTGAATTGAAACAAATAAAAAATTGAGCAACAAGGTGAGCAAGCTCTAACTACATTTGTTTTAAGAATTGATTCAAGCCCCTTTCCTCCTTCACCTCCCTTTCTTTCCCTTTAACTTGACATAAAAATGTGCGTAAATTTTTGTTTGATGAAAACAAAATGACCCACGTCGCATGAAAACATAATGAAACTCAAAGTTGTCACAACTTTTTTTATTTACTCACAAAACAACGATTGTTCAAACCTCGCACATTCCCACTTTTAATTCATGTGAAAATAAATGCAAAACAAAAACGTGCACATTAAACTTGTATGAGCACCTTGTGAAGGTTTTGGCAATGGGCACACAATACAACACCAAGCTTGAGTTTGGGTGTAAAAATAAGTTTTGTGCCCCATTGAATTACAATGTATTTCTTTATGTGATTTTTACAATTTTGATTCATGTAGTAAGCAAACATGGGTTTTTGGCCTTGTTTCTGAATGAGTTTACAAGTAAGTTTATTAAATAAAATAATTTAAAAAACTCAATATTAGGACAAGTTTGGTATGTTCAAAAGTCAATAATAATCCAATATTGCTATAAACCAAGTAATTATTTAAAACATGTTACTTTTAAATTTGGGGTAGAACCCTTGGTATTGGGTCTTATCAAAATAACTGCTTGTGTGAAATGAAGTTGAGGTGGGTTTGATTTTAATAAAACTCATTTTTGAGGGTTTTATTGAGCATAACAACCTTGATTGGTATTTTTTTATAAAATTCTCAAGCATCACGTGAAAAAATATAAAATGGTGGAGGTAAAATTGCACTTTGTAATGTGGCCTCCAAATACAATTAAAAAACCAAACTTGGCTTTTGTGATACCAACATTTAATATAGTTTTTCCAAAAAAATAAAATCATTTGCTATAGATGAATTGGACATGGAGGGAACATTTGGGCAAAGTTGGGTACAATTATATTTGGATCTAGAAATGACTAGGACTAAATATTCTAAGGGAGATTGTTTAATGTTTGATTGATGAACTTAATCATGGAAGAGTTTGCATCAACAACAATAGTGCAAGATTTATTGTCAAAAATAGTTGTTGGTAACAAAATGAAGTTTATATGTCTCATCTCTTGTGTTAATAAATTTATTTGCATTCTAGATATCTTTCTTCTATCATCTCCATAAAGTTGAATTGTGCAAGTTTTGCTAGATCTATCATGCATTACTATATCAACACCCAACAAATTTGGTTGATACACATGTTTGCATTATGCATTACACCATATACAAAAAAATCTAGAAATACATTATATTATCTATCATTTTGAATTTTTATTTATTCAATTTATCTTTAAAAAAATCAAAGGAAGATAAAATGCAAATAAAATCAATATTTTTTATTTTGATATTATTGAATTGATATTAAATAACCTTTGATTAATCTAGACCTTTTTTCCCTGGTAACAGGGTTTTAGTACCCTATTGCCTTTGTTGCTTCAACATCGATAATATTATATTTTCAGAAATGTTGAATATTTCAAAAAATTTAAAAGAAAAAATTGGGAAGAAAAATATGGAATATTTAAGAATATTTTAGTTTTTCAAAATGAAAAAAAATCAAGAAATAAAATATTTGACAGAAATGTCCATATTTAAATTGCACAATTAACTGTGAATTTATCATTTGGATCGGTGTAGATCACCGTAAAAGAAAATAACCTTTGTCAAGATTTGTAATGTATTTGGAGGAATGCTTATCGAGGGTAAGATACCCACCCGGGGTGTGAGCATTCCATTTTCCAGCATTGCATTTTTTGAAAATAAACTTTTTGCCCATGATACTTATCAGATAGGCTATCACCGGAAAAAGATTTAAAAAGATTTAAAAAGATTTAAAAAAGATTTCAAAAATTTAAAAGATTTATAAAATTATCAATTTAAAAGCCATGTAAATGCCCTTGGCCAGGGGTTAGTACCTCACAAGTAAGTGGATTACCAATTACCCAGCCAGGAGCCCTGCCAATAACTTACCCAGTAGCCTACCATTTCTCAAGTTTTCTTACCAGATGGTAAAAATCCTTTGTTTTGACACCTGGAGATGTTATCCAGAAATTGAGGTCCCAAAACTTGCCTTATCAGGTATATGCCTACAAAACCGTACTATATTCGTATACGTGAATACCATACTAATACACATATTGATACGGTGTCTCTCTCCTTTCGCCTGTGTCTTCGCACGCTGTTCTTCTTCTTCTTCTTCTCTCTCTCTCTCTCTCTCTCTCTCTCTCTCTCTCTCAATTCTCTTTTAGTGTTTTGTGCGGGGGGAGAGAGCGGATTTGTCATTTTTTCTGTTGCTCTGTTTCCTTTGCCTCTCTTTGCACTCCCATTGATTTTCTCTCTGTAAAGCAGCAGCAGCAGGAGCCGCCTTAATAAATAGTATCTGCAAAACAGAATCAGGATATAAGCTGGGAGAGGCGAAGAAGGAAGAGGGGAATACTCTGTGTGGAGTAGCAGGGGCGCAGACGGGGAAAAGAAGAAAGAACCAGGATGATGGCTAGTAGTGCATGTGCTGCAGTCGGGACTTCCGTTTCCGCCTTCCAACAACTGCGGCAGCCTTCGACCTCTTCTTCCTTAGGTACGCTTCCTATTTTGCTTCGCTACTCAGATTTTTAATTTTTTTTTAATGCTTCATGATCATCTCTATTTCTCGGTTCCCGTCTGCACTCGCCTTCCTGCTGACTGTTCGTCGTCATGTTAGCGATTCCTGGACGTTGAAGAATATGTTGAGATCGTTTTTTTTTTTTTTCCAAGGATTTGGATGGTAATTGAGAGTGATGAGCTCTCAGGTAAGCAAAGTAAACACCATGGAAGAAAGTGCTGGGGTGTGAACTCATGTTAGTCAGATGTCTGCTTGCGAATTACCAGAGTAAACTAAGTACTTTATGACAGTTTTCCTGTGCCGATTTCTTAATGCCTTTGTCTGGATTCATAGCATTCCGAGACAACAACGTAGGTCACAGCAGTTTGTGCCTGCATGGATTTGGAATGTGAAGAAGATGTTAAAGAGATGTGAAGAAGTGGAAGAGATATTGAGTGAGGTAGGCAGTGTTCCTGATTCTCTTGTGGTCTACCTTTGGTATACGGAACACGACTGACACAAAAAAGGGGAAGTGAACTCACGGTAGGTAGAGAAAATCTGAATGAGCCTTGTCCTTTTCAGATATGTGGGCATTGATTCCATTACTCTGTGGTAGAGTTGCAAAGATGGTGTTTTTTCCCTGATTCTTCTCTTTGGGACAGAATGACAGGCTTTAAGTTTAGCACTTAGTCACGAAGGTGGTTTTGTTTCCTGATTCTTCTCTTTGGGACAGAATGACAGGATGTAGGGTTAGCACTGAATTGCAAAGATGGTGTTGTTTCCTGATTCTTCTCTTTGGGACAGAATGGCAGGCTTTAGGGTTAGCACTGAGTTGTCAATGTTTCCTGATTCTTCTCTTTGGGATGGAATCACAGGCTTTAGGGTTAGCACTGACTTATTCTTGAAGAGGAGGAATGGATATGTGAGGTGTCCTCAACACTCCTTGACTATCACTAATCTTTGGGGACAAAAGAAGGGTAATGAAAACCCTGAAGAAGCTTCCAAAAAGGTATGCTGTTAAAACATGACTATTTTTCTGTTCAGACCACCATTGAATATGGCCTTGTGAGGTTATACTCATTTTGTTTTTTTGGTTGATGATTTGAGATTCTTAAGCTTGTCTCCTGGCGGATGAACTCTCCAGGAAAAGCCTAACATTGTGTGGATTTGTTGCAGCAAGGGTTGGGGATGTTTGGGAACATGCAAGGCTTGTATGATACAGTGAGGAAAGCCCAGCAAGTTGTTCAGGTTGAAGCTGTCCGTGTCCAGAAAGAGCTTGCTGCGTATGCTCTTGTGACTTTCTCTCTCTCATATGGTTTTTTCTGTCACTGAGTTCTGTCTAATCATTGCAAATTTGATGTAGACATTAGTGTAAAACATTATTTTGTACCTTACTATTGCAGAGCAGATTTTCAAGCATTTTGTTTGATATAGTTGGAGTTATGTGGTTCTTGTAATCAGTTCTTCAGTTACAGTTTACAACATTGTCTTGCACCTTACTATTGCAGAGCGGAGTTTGATGGTTATTGTGATGATGAGCTCGTGAAGGTCAGTTTGGTCCCTCATCATACACTAGTAGACACAAATCTTTACTGAAGGCTTCTGGATCATGTCAGTGTGAGGCATTTGCACTTTGGATGTGTCTTTTGGAGGGGAGGGTGGTGTATGGGAATCTGTTTTTGACAAATAAGATCATCATTTTCCAGGTCACTCTTTCTGGCAATCAAGAGCCAGTCCGTGTTGAGATTACTGAAGCTGCTTTAGGTGAAGGAGCTGAAGTAAGTTTGTTCTTCTGTGGATTGCATATCCTTCTCCAAAGTAACTTTAGTCTTGCAAAGATAGTAAAGAGTTGCAACTAGAATTGTGGTGAAAGTTGCATTGCATGGTAGTTAGTTACAAACACCATGAAGTAGAAAATGCTGCAGTGCTTGGAATAAAGGTATGTGATAATCTTAATGTGCATCCAGTGGGCTCAATTAAGGGATGCAAACTTTTGATATCACCTAACTCCTGCCTGGGCTACCAAGTGTGATTTTGTTGTAGTAACAAGGTGCACAGGGTATAGCACTTCAGAATTGAACAATGGCACAGAAGAGTAGAACTTTCTCAGTTGGAAACTGTGTAAATTAATTTAGACTGCTACAACCTGAAACCGGGGTTCTTCAATGTCATAGTGGCCTGTATGTATGCAGAAACTATCAATCTTGGTGACTCAGGCATATAAGGATGCTCACACAAAAAGTGTTACGGTCAGTAATTCTTTCTTTCAACCCTCTTTGAAGCCAATATGAGCAAGGGAGATGAACAGAACTTGTTGACTGACTCTCAGGTTGCCAAGGATTTTATATCTTGTTGCAGAGATCTTCTTTTGTCTAGTGTGGCAGTATTGTTAAGTTGGGAGGCACTGAAGTCAGTGGGGGAGTTGTGGCAGCTAGTCACTGTCATTCTATGATGGAGGTGATTGTTTGATACTTTTGTGAGTGACGTGGTTTTGAATGCACTCATTCTTGTCATGTTGTTTTGTTTGCCAGAACTGACTGAATGTTTTTCTTTCAAGTGGAATTTTCTCTGCTATCTTATTGCTACATACGTATGTGTGCATGTGTGTTTGATATTAGCACTGTTCCACCCACATGTTTTGCAATTGTCCTTTGGGGTTCACATTGCCTAGTTTCCAGCTCAGAAGTTTTTCCTGAAGGATATGATTCTAGAAATCTATCACATGCAGTAAGATATAGTCTCAGTTTAACAGAAATACTGGTGTAGTTTTAATGGCAGTTGTGGGTCGTTGTGTTTACATGCAGTCTATGGGTGACACTCAGATTGTAATGATTAGTTTGAAGGTCTTCAGTTTTCCCTCTCTTGCTATTTGCAAAATACCACAATGTTACTGTCATCAAGCTGACTGATCACTAGAAGGCTCCTGCATGTGAGTAATGTCCTCAAAGCCTTAACAGGATTCAATAAATCCCTTGAATGTGCAGGCAATGAAGGAGCGCATGAAGAATCTGGCAGAAAGCCTAGGCATGCCACCAGGGCTCAGTGGGGGCCCACCTGGTTCTTAGAAACAGTGTATTTACTCCTTTAAACATGTGGGCTACCAGCCTGCTGTTGCAAATTACGATCTTAGATGGCTCAAATTGTGCTCAATTTTGATGAGGTGGGTGGGTTTTTGTAATTCAGAGTTTTGCACTCAAAAATTCTCTGCTTTGGTGTCAGAATGAAAGGAATCTTATTGCCAGACTGTTCCCCATGCAGGACCAAGAATTAACCTCATGCATATGCAAGTGCAATCCAGATGTGAAGAGAAAGTAGCAAAACTCCTTTCCCAGGGAGTGATTGCTCCATGTCGATCATTACATGTTGTACATCCTCTTCCTGGACATCTCTAGCACAAATGAGAAGTTGATCCAAACTTTGGTCCAGAACATTTGGAAATGACGAGGACACAACTTTTCAGTTTGAAAACTAGAATCAACACAATTGTTTGTGGTCATGAAAAGGGAGGGGATGCAGGCTTTCTGAAAACTTGTTTGATGAAGGCTTTTCAATTTGGATCATTACCCTAATTGTGGTTTCAGTGTGTCAGCAAGCCAGTGGAAGAGTAGCTCACAATGTGGGCATCCTCTTAAGCCTGATTTGCTGAACTATCACCTCTACATTCATAGTTGCTGCATCTTTCACAATAAAAAGTTCCTTCTCTTGACTCTTTAGATGTTGAGTTGGCATCCTAGTGAAGACATCAGTGGTGGAGGAATATGAGGAGGAAGTGGAAGTTGTCACAATGTGACTGGTGTTTTCATCAATGAGATCTCTCTTCCTCAATGAAGGATGTCTGTCTGTAAATGTTGCTTTCATGAAGACAATTGTTTATTACTGTAAATTTCAAATCTCTTGCAGTTTCATTGCTTCTAGTCATCCTTCTGATCCACATCCTGAATTGTTCACCCGTACCCTGATTTTTAGAAATTTTGTCCCATGCTCAGCTCTCTCATTTTCTGTGTGTGCAAAACCGTGATGCTGAGATATTCACTTTCTTTGACTTTTGAATTAAGAGTCATGTGTTTGAGCTTCACATTTAGGAACCTTGTCACTGAGAATTACAAAGGAAAGATTTTGGATATTGGATTCCTGGAACTTACATACAGTTATCTGTAGATTTTGGTGAGTTGTAGTAGTAGGAAGAAATGTATTGTATTTTCATTTTTACAGAACTGAACTCTGCAAGTGATGGTGTAATCAGAGAGTTGTGGGTAATTGTAATCTTGCTTTCAGCGGTGGTTAGCACTTTGGGTAGACCAAGTATTAATGTTTCAACATTGTCATGAGGATTCTTGCTGCTATGGTTTAGGCCCTTCAGCACCATCTTGGGGATCTCCTGGCTACAATTTCCATACAAATGGGTATGTCACCTTGGCTTCTCTATAACTGCTGGGGTTCAAGATCTGAATGCTTAGAGTATGGTGATGTTTCTGTCACGTCTTTTTCTTTCTTGTGCTCCTTCCAGATTTAGTGTATGGTTTTGCTGCTGATTCCTTAACTGTCCACTCACAACTGGATCCTCAACTCAAGGATCTCCAGTTGTGAACAATGGACTTGCATTCCTGGCTTTGCAAAGAAATAATGTCAAAAATTTGGAAGAGTTCTTCATATTTATCCTTGTAAAACATAGCATTTTGGTTTGGAGGTTTAGGGTTGCAGCTGGAGATTTTGGGTTTAGGGTTTACACCACACCTATTGGGTTGCATTAACCTTTGGAAAAACACTCTTGAAAGCAGTTTGTTGGCCCTGCCTTGTTAGGCAGGATATTGTGTTGAAGAATCATTCTAGGGTATAGTAGCTTCAAGGGATTTTGCCCCCTAGAAACTAGGAGAGATGATTCATCTTAATTTGGTTGTAAAAAGATTCACATTCATCTTTTGTTTTCTGTGCCACCTCCTCAAAGGGGTGCACCCAGGCCTAAGTGACTTTGTCACCAACCCATAATCCACAAAACTGAATATGAAAATACTTTCTCCAAAAATGGTTATGGCACCCATCATATGCAAAAATTCATGTGCTTTTTCCAAAATGTGACAATGTGATTGAAAACATTCAAATGCATGTGTCGTCGTGATGAGTCTTTATTTTATTTTTGGTTTGAAATTTTGCACAAATGTAAAAATAAATATGAAAAGCAAACATTTTATCATTTTTTTGGGAGAAAAAAGTCATTAGATTTGCAAAAAATTGAAAAGTGACATTTCCCTATTGGTTTTGGTTTGGTAACAATTTAAAAAATGTTTAGATCGGTTTATAGAACATGTCATCATTTAATTGGTTTTGGTTTGGTAACAATTTAAAAAATGTTTAGATAGGTTTGTAGAACATGTCATCATTTAATGTGAGATCCCTTTTGGGTTCTTCATAATTAATGTGATGACAGATTTTCTTTTACAACAATATGATGATGTGCATTGAAATAGGTCTTTTAAAAAATTTCCCCTAGCTATGACCAATTTATCATACAATATCAATTGTTAATATTAAATTAATGGCATGGCCATTGTGTATAACACACCTTGTTTTGTTTGTGGAGAATTATTGCATCTTGTCAAATTTCTTTTAAGAAATCAAAACCAAACATAAATAAATAAATAAATAAATAAAAGAATGATGTTCTTGAGGTTTTTTGGCCACTTTTTGAATACCAATTAAAGAAATTCGCCAAATTTTGAATGAGGTAGCCAGATAATAACAGGAATCTTGAAAATGGCTACAATCCATACAACCCAGCTGTCCTTTGGGGACCAAATTTTGGCACTTGGCGACCAAAAAAAAGGCAGTGCAAATCCTACACAGGATATTTTGGGAAAGAAGTCCCAAAGTTGCCATATATAGAAGTAAAAAGAAAATAAAAAGAAAATCATATTTAGATAACAAGTTCCAAGCACGTTGCCAACACACAGCAGGATTCCTAAATTAATCTAATGTCCTCTCTGACCTATAGCCAAAATTTGGCTAAGTCTTCTTGTGAATTAAGACCAACTCACCTACTTCACAAAAATTGAAAAAAAAAAAAAAAAAAAAAAAAACACCCCACATCTACTCCTATATGTCTCTGGGGATCCTCACCATTGAAGCTGCTACTTTAGGAAACTGAAAGAAAAACCCTACAAATTGCCCTGAAGAACAAGGGGTGTGTCACATTGTGGCCTTGCCATTTACATTAATAAGTGTATCTTAAGGCAAAAGAAGAATTTTGGAAACTCAAATATTTCACCATGCAAAAACTATAATCTTCAAAAAATCCCCTAAAAGAAACCAAAATCCTTCAAGATATTATTATAACTCTAGAACTAATCTCAATTTGCAACACAAGCCAAAATATCATCTTTCAAAAATCCTCATATAAAAATAAAATAGACCTATTATTATTATTATTACCTAGGGGCCTAAATCCCTTGAGCTACTGTACTCTATAATGAATCTAAACACAATATCCTTGCCTGGGTAGGCAAGGCCAACAAAGGCAAAACAACAATTGGCAAATTGCTACAGAATCTTCACTAAGTCCCAGATCATAACTAATGGTCATTGTTGGCAACATTCCAGCCAGAACCATCAATACACTATTAAAGAGACAAGACTTTCTGTACTAAACAACTGGGCATCCTATTCTGTCAGGTTTAATGACCAAGGTACTAAACCCTAAAGCCCTAAACCCTAGCTACAAAATTTGCCAAGGGACAAATATTTAGGGCACAAGTTTGAAAAGTTACTTTATTTTTGTATTATTCACCTTGATTTCTTTTTGCTTTTATTTGGTGGGGGGGGGAGGGGGAGAGGCTTCTTGAATTCCCAGAAGTCTTTCTCCCAAAGCAAATTGAGTTTTGGGGTTTACTTTACTTGCTGAAAAAAAATCAAAATTTATCAAATGACCCCAAATTATGTGATAAAATATAAATTAAAATGGGTTGTTTTATTTTATGGCCTATGAAAATCTTATGCTGAATGTTTTGATTTAGAATATTTGACTTTTCTTCCACCTTCGTTTGGAGTATATTTTTAAATCAAAATTATGAAAAAAAACTTTAAGTCAAATGTCTCCCAGATCATTATTGTTTTTTCCTAAATGCCATTATTTGGATAAATATTTTCTGTGTAAAATGTTTGCAAATAACTCCACAAATCAACATAAATTCAATGACACTAAATTAAAGTTCTAGCTCCAAAAACCTTCCAATTTAGAACAGATGATACAAACTGTAGAGGTTCACTTAACAGATTAGTTACTAAGTTAATAACTAAATATTCATAAACCTAATAAATACTTGGGAAAATTCACTGTATTAAAAGAAAAAAAATGGTAACCAGCAATTTTTTTCCATTTTTTGGACCAAAAAAGTGGGAAAGTTTTGGATTTTTTTTGGTTTATGTTTTGAGTTCGTCTTATTTTGCTATTTTTTGGGGGAAAATTCTTCAAATGTTTTACATCACAAAATTGAAAAAAAAAAAACAAAAAAAAACCCTGCTGGAGCCTGGTGATTACTAAATGGTTTGTTTAAGAAATATCTTTTGTGATCATTTATTAATTTGCTACTGTTAAGAAAATTTCCCACATTCTGCACGTCCAGACTCCATCCGTTTCCCCACGTGAGCACACTAAATGACCGCAAATTGGGCACTAAATGAATTTTGTCCTACATGTATTAGAGCCAAAAATGTGGGCTGTTCTTTCAAAGGCCACACAAAATAATTGCCCTACTTATAGTACTACTGTTATTGCACCCCTTAACTTACTTACTAAAGTTATCCATCAAGCTAGGCGATTAGGGGGCGAGAACGGCCAGTTTCAGCATTGTAGGGCATCGAATGCGTAACTTGGAATGAAATTTTACAAAACGAAATAACTGGGACCCAAACTAGTTTTTCCGCCAATTTTTGGTGGTAATTTGAGTTTCATCCCCTCTTTCGTCTTTCTTGAGCTTCTCCACTGATGCTACAGGCCTATATTTTCACTACTCTTCCCTCTACAACTGCTGTAATTAGTCTCGAACCTTGTGCATTAAACGCTGAGTTTCATAATTTCATATTGAGATTTAATAAATTTTCCTTACTTTGTGAATATTATTGAAAGAGGGGATAGGGGGTGAAAGAGAGGGCGACTCTAGTAGGGATAACTTTAATATGCCCAACAGTATGAACACTGCATTAGGGTATAAGTTTCACCTCAGAATGTATATAATCATGGGTATATCAGAGTAAATGCCTTACTGGTCCCCACACTTGTTTGGCTCTCTCTCATTGCTTGGCTTTTTGGTTCATTCCTTGCCTATTTCCCTCCTTATGGACTCTTTGCAAAGTCTTTTCTATCATATGATCCTTTAGTAGAATAATAATAAAAATCACTTCTATAGAGTGTTTTTTTTTTTTTCAATAGGATTTCTTAACAGGAGAGTATCTTAGGTGTAGGGGATGAATGAGGGGTGGTAGTTATGTGGAGGTATTGGTTTCCAAAAATTGCTTTGATGACAGATTGACCTAAACTATGAACAATGACAGCCCCAAAATGAGTAGCAACAATCCAAGCATATTATTGAAATCCATGTATGACAAGGATGCTATTTTTATGAGGCTACTTTGAAGCAGATCCAAGGCTGCTTTAGAAACAAATCTGTTTTTTCAAACCTTGATCACAATTTATTTTATCTTATGTTATTAGAGTTATTCTTAAAGTGATACCCAGTTCAATTTATTATTATTATTATTATTATTTTGTTTTGGTGTGGATATTCTCTTCATTTTGTCACCCCCTCTTTGCTATTATCCATAAAGTCCAAAAAATTTGATCAAAACACAAAACCAATGATTTTAATGCTATTACTTGGAGTCTTTCCACCTTGTTACTTATAGCTTGTTACTTATACGATGAGGATTTAGGTCTTGAAAAATGTGAGGATTTTTATTGTCTTTTTTTTTTGGGTGCTGGGTGGTGGAGGGTGGGGGAGTGTGGGTGGGAGAGGGAAAGTGGGGGAAGGTTGACACAAATGAAATGATCCTGTAGCTCATAACACAAGTACACAGCACGAGTGCAAAGTACAAGAAAGCAAGAGAGTGGTGATATGAAGCTGCAAGAGAGCGACATGAACCTGACACTCTCCACACATACTTATAAAATTTCTAGATCTTTTGACTTTATGTGACCTATTAGAGTTATCCGTCAAGTAAGACAAGCACAGTACCATAACTCGTCATACACAGGGTGAGATTAAAAAAAAACCTGCAAAAAAGTACATTAGCATTTAAGGGGGGTTGAAACTCAGAAAACCATCAATTTTGGTAGTAAACTAGTTTCATCCTTGTCTTTCCTTTTTGCTTAGCGCCTCCACTGTTGCTACATATATTTTCACTCCTACATATATTTTACCTATACAACTACTATAGTTAGTGTAAAACCTTGTGCATTAAATGCTGAGTTTCAGCATTTCATACTGAGATTTAATAAAATGTCCTTACTTTGTGGATACCACTGAGAGAGGAGATAGGGGGCTGAAAGGAGGCCCAAAGGCAGGGTTACTTTACGGATAACTCTATTATGCACCAAACACTAGCAAAATTAATAAATCCTGCCTTCTAAACAAACCCACCCTTGCCAAACCCCCGATTTCCATTTCATTATCAGACTCTCTCGATGTTCTCCATGATTGCAACAACCTCTCAGCTGAAAAATTTGCAGTGCAATCTGGGGGAGCTCAGCAAGAACAAGTGTCTGGTTTTTTCCTTTTGGAAACAAATGGACAGAAGATAGAGAGGCAGAATGAGTTTTGCTGGATTGAACTTACTTTTTTTTTTTTGGTTTTGCAATTCAGCTCATATTATCAGCTGTAGAGCTGAGGAGAAGCAGGAGCTCCAAGGTCATTAGCTTGGGAAAGGACTGGCTGCAAGGCATTATACCCTAGACCTCAGACTCCAACCTTAGTTCCAAGGGCATTACATTATCCCTTGATGTAATGCCCTGACACCAGTGACTTCCCTTATACATAACAATACACCTTTAAATGCTGATATCATTATCTACTGGTGGATATAATGCTTCAATGGTGCATTCACACTTGATGTTAAGTCAGTGTTAAATGAAAAATCTATGTGACATCCTAGGTGGCACCCAATATTAAATGTTTGATAGCTTAATGTTAAGTGAATGTTACCTTAACATAAAATTTCATGATAACTAGGTCAAAGTCCTAAATGGTTAGCCTGGTGTTAGGGGACTCAACACTAGAGTCCCTAACACGAAGTGTGAACAGACCTTTAGACTTCAACCTGTGATTGGGGGAAGGGGGAAAACACACACAAACACATTTTTGGATATCAATTACATACAAATTTGAATATTCTACACGCAGATTTCACAGCTCACGATGCTTGTATTTATGACACCTTACATTTGTCAAGTACAACTTATATGCTGATATTGGAAACTAAGTTGTATATTGGGTGTACACTGTAGCTCTCTCTCTCTATGTGTGGCAATAGTAGTAGTAGTATCAAGACTTTTTATCAAGGATTTGTCTTTTCCAATCAATGCACAATAACATGAAAAATAAATAATTACAAGTTAGGATTTGCACGGAATTTTTCATAATTTAAAATATTCATGTATATTTTTTTTTGGGGTGAGGGGTGGGAGAGGAGGATAAATTTTCAGTATTTTTAGACATGAAAAGTGTTATTTTAATATATTAAAAAAATCATGAGAAAAATGACCTTTTGAAGGTCTTCACCCCCATCAACCTCCACTACCATTGACCTCCTTTAGTAGGCACATGGTGCATCCCAAGTGTTTCTCAACTCTTCCACCCAAGACCTTCCCCTCATCTTAATTTGTTTTCTTCATTTCATTAGGTACCAATCAGTGCTGTACAATTAAAAGAAAAAAAGAGAACCTCAAGTCTTGGTTTTGACATTGTCAAATTTATTTGAAGGTTTTCCAAGTGGGGTTTTAGCCCAATTCTTTCAATTTTAAAACTTTTTGATTTTAGTTTCATGCACACATTACACACTCCCCATGCTAGAGATTCTATGGGCACAAAGTTTTACAACAAATTAAAATAGGGGTTTACGTAGGTATGGAACATAATAAATCTAAATGTTAATCTTTCTTTATCAAAGAGATGATGAACTTAAACTAAAGAACCCAACCTAAATATCATAAGTAAAAAAAAAACCCCTAGCCAAACCATCATGGGGAGGAGTGAACTAAAAACCTCAAAACGAAACATGTTAACATTAAAAACAATTCAAACAATGGTAGAGGTATGGAAGACAATGGATCTTTGTGTAACATTTAGATAATGTGATAATGACCAACAACAGACCATAATTGATAGAAACAAAAATAGATTGGAACAAATTCAAAACACCTCGTTTCAAACTTGCAATCTTTCAAAATTGCAAATGAAATCATAGAATGGTGATTATTGTTTAAAACTTGATAGAATCTCAAAGTTTATATCATTTGAAAATTTGGCAATCATGTCTATTGATTTTTTGGGTCTTTTCTTTTCTAGTTCTAAAAGTTTTTGAGATGTTTCAATAATGGATAAAAGAGCCATACACTAGTGAATGCATTCAATTGAATTAACATGTTCAAAAACTCAAGATGTGATGTTGCAAGTGACTAAAGGAAATTGCTCCAATGATTTAGAAGTTGTCAAAACATCAAGTTAGACCTTGTGAACAATTTGTGGTATAATGGTGTGCCGCTTTTGCCACAATTCCCAAATGTCATAGTGTTGAAGTTCATATCGCCTCGTTTGTTCAAATCTTTTCTTCCAATGCTATTGTAACACATTCGCCACATTAGTCTTAGTTGGCATAGAGTGGTCAAAATGTGGTTGGAGTGGTCAACCTTGAACATGGTCTATCTTGACAATTCAAGTCATTATAAAACTTCTATACAAAGAGGTTTGCCACAAATCTCTTTCATCAAATAACTTCAATTCAAAGTTTTGTGCTTTTAAATTTATTTGAAGAAAACATAAACCACATCAAAGCTAGTTTATTACAATATACAAGTTTGAAAACAACTCCTACTTATATAAAACATGTTTTGCTACCCTTTAGACCAAAAATTTCCCTTGACCTATTATGATATTTAATTTTTTGAACAATTTGATGTTTATACCTAAGCCCATTTTGTTCTTCAAATTTTCAGAGATTGTTTGGTTTAAAAGTTTAATTAAGATGTTAACTGATTGTTCTGAAAAAAGAAGATGGTAGATTTAAATCTCTCCTTCCTAAACCTTTTTTTTGATAAAGTGATATTTGATGGCAATATGCTTAAACTAGTGATGAAGTATTTGACAACTTGATAAAACTTTGGTTGTCCACCATTAGTGAAGTTGGTTTTGGATTGATGACAATTTGATTGTCTCCTAGTAATTCCCTTAACCAAATTGCTTCCTTTGTGGCATTTTTCATTGCTACATACTTTGCTTCAATAAATGAAAGTGTTGTGCAAGGTTGCTTCCTACTTCCCCAAGTAATTGGGCTTGAATCAAATAAGAAACCATAGCTGCTCATTAATTTCCTCCATAAACATCCAAATGAGGCAAATGAGGTCAAAAACCCTACTCACTCGATTAATTACGAATGATATATTAGGTTTGGTCTGAATGAAAAAATTCAGTTTTCCAACATTTTTTTGGTACATCTAAACATCAACATATGGTGTTCCCATGTTAAGAGACAACTTGAACCCTAACATCATTGGTACCATTGTTGCATTGTAATTTCCTCAACCAAATTCCTTAAGCATTGAGTTTCCTAACCTAACTAAATCACCATGATTCCATTAGTTTGAAATAGATACTTCAAGGTTAAATAATGAGTTAACAAGCCCATGTTTGTCATTTTGAATTGTCCTTTGATTTCATGTTTAATACTAACTGCCATGATGCTTTATGTTGATGATGTTTATTTCACAAAAAACCATGCTAAAAATACCATGGTAACCAACCATGTTTTCAACTTGGTAGTGGTATTATTTGCATGGGTTTTTAGTTTGAATACCATTTGGTGGTGATAGTTTTTTTGCAAGATATGTAATGCAAAATCCATGTGGAATTCCTTTTGATGGAATTCATTCCTATTACATTATGTTGACCCGTTTTAGATTTTGCACATCTTCAACAAAAGTCTTGGGTTTCAATGGTAGTGTGGAAAAACTAATCATTGTTATTTTCAATGATGTCTTAAACCTTATTAAAACTTCAAAAATGCCACTACAAAATCTTGGAAATATCAAGGTGTTTCATCCATCTTCTTAACACAAGTTATGATAAGACATTCTTCATCTAATACATCCATTTGTTTCAAATTTTGTGATTCAAGTTTCCTTCATTGATGGGATTCAAATACAAAATCTAGTTATCACCTTGATTCTATGGGTTAATGGCTTATAAATGTTGATTGACTTGTAAAGTTTCTATTATAACTATTGATTTACTTCTTGGTAGGTGCACAAAAATAATGATATTGTCCTTTGGAAGTTTGGCTTTAGTTGAGGTCAATTTCATGCAATTTTCATTGAAGTTTACATTTTTAAAGAAAATAACTTTGGAGTGCAAATATAATAAAACAAGTCACTTTAGGAGTAACTAATGGTTAATTTTACATGTATTTATGTGGTAATTTTTTTTTTGGAAATGTTTTGCTGTACTTATACAAAAATCTTTTAAACATATTATGGGAACATATGAATTTTTTTTGAAATGAATATAATGAATGTAAAATACCCAAAAACACTTTTACAACATTGTAACTAGTCATTTTAAGTAGTAGATTTTTTTTAAAAAAATTGAAAAGATTTGAGAATGACACATTTAAAAAAATAAAATAGTATCAACATATTTTAACATAATAGTATAAAGAAAAATTTCAAGATTTTAAAAGATTTTTAAAACATTCTCAGGACTATTCCAAAAACATTTTAAGAATATTTCAGAGTAGGCATAAAAAAAAATAGTTGGCCATGGTCATTTTATTATATTTGCACCCTTTGTTAGGTTTTGGTTGGAAACACTTATAGCCTTCAATGGTAGAATCGTAGCCTAAAAACAAACAACTTTTGACTTTTGGTGACCATTTTGTTTTAATGGTGTTAATGTGCACACAACACTCCCATCCAACAATTTTGAGGTGTTCGACATAAAAAATAAAATCATAGAATCTTTGGTAATGAGTAATTTCATGATTAGCCATGGTAGAAAAAATATTAGTAAAATAATTTGCAAAATTAACACATTTTACTTAAAGCTTAATTGGAGAAAATGCATGTTAAACCTTTGGCCTTTTCAAACAAGGTGTGATTTTTTCATTTAGCCACATTGTTTTGGTGTGGAGTGTGTTTGAATAAATTGTAACCTTCTACCTTGCTCCTTGCAAAAATCAACAAATAACCTAAAACTATATTCCACCTTTTGTCTAGCCTTACTAGGATTTTCTTGTTGAATTGTTTCAAAAACTTAGCATGAAAATACTTGAAATGCTCTAAAGTTTCATTCTTTGAGGAAATATGCTTAGTAGATTTGCAATAAATCATCTCTTGCTAGGATTTTGATTACGAAAGGCCCACATAGATCAAAATGGATAAGCTCAAAAACATGATTTTTTAAATGTATGGTTTTCTTGAGAACTTTCAAAATTGGCTACTTTCACTTTGGCAAATTTAAAATGAGGCCCTTTTGTTGCATTAATTTTAGGTTTTCAATGTTTAAATGTTTGAATCTTTGGTGCTATATCTTGGTGAAATTTTATGTGTTGGTCACAAATCTAGATAAATTTTTCTAAGGACATTTTAAGCATAAAACCTATTTGACCTATCCCAATCACCTTTTGTCAAAATCAGAATTGCCTTATCCAAGGGAGTCATAGGGTGTGCAAGGATAGTGTCTAAAATTATAATTTTGTCTTGTTGAAAAATCACAAGGGGAGCATAATAAGTTAGATTGTTAAAAAAAATTCCTTTTTAGGTTCCATTATTTGTAAAGTTTCAATGTTATAAATTCAATGCAAATTGATGTTTCAAAAGTCCTTTTGCATGTTCAAAGCAATTGTGGACAATGTTATTATTTTTAAACATTTTTTTCATTATTGATTGTGCACCATTTCTCCTAAAAATTAAAGAGGATCTTAATGTTGATGATTAGAAAGCCAAATGCACTTGGAATGGGTGAATTTCATTTTAAAACACATTTGAACACATTTGTTTCTGAAAACTTGACCCTGAAAACTAGGAATTTTGAAAATATGTTTTTAACAAAATTATTCATTTTTATGCTACTCAAAGCATGGATGCATAATATAAATTACATAGACCAAGATATAGTAAAAAACTAATAGTGTTTAACACATTGTTGTAAATTGGGTATGAAAAATGTAAAAATTAAGAAAATAGGCCAACACAAGAATTCAAGGTGTCAAATGCAATCCTTCGAAAGGACTTTGACTATGGTGTCCTTGGTTCCTTTTCATGTGTTTGCACCCAAAGATAGACATTTTGGGCATCAAATAGAACTTGAAATCCCTTGTCAACTAACAATCTAAAAAACGAAAGGTTATTTGAGACACCTAGAACATAGAAAACATTCTTCTCTTCTATTACATCATCCTTGAAAGAAATTACAATTTTGCTAATTCCGATGATTGCATGAAACATCCCCCCTATTGTTTTGACTTTAGTAGCGCCACGTACTTCCATGAGATTAATGACTACATCAACATTACTAGTGACATGCTTACTTGCACTTCTATCCAAAAACTATTTGCCTCTATTATGTTCAGCAAGGTTGAACTCTAAGATGTTTGTGGCTAGTTGTGATTCAATTGAATTGATGATCTTGAAAGTTGTTTATTTCCTTTTCACTTCTACGTTCCAATAAATTCATGGTGGCCTTTTGATGCATTTGCTTTCAATCATGTTTTGTTGCACGTAGTTTGATCTTGTTCAAGAGTTGAATGCAATTTCGCATCCAATGATTTTGGTTTCTACAAAAGTTACAACTTCTTTCTTGCTTCAAATTAATGCCCTTTCAACCTTTATCCCTATGGATCTCTTTCTTGGCTTCATTATGAAACAAGATCCCAATTATTCCATTCAAGTTTGGTAGCTTTATTCCATAAATTAACATGTTCACTAATGCTTTATAGTTTTCAAGAAGTGTTACTAGGATTTGTTCAACTAGTTCATCCTCACATATTGTTTCACCAATGTTGACCAATTGAATTATGTAGTCTTTGACATGTTTGGAAAATTTAACAACTAAGCCTCATTCCTTTAATTGAAAATTTGTTAACTTGGTCTTAGCAACATTTGTTGAACACTATTTTGTTGTTTTATGTCTTTGAAAGTTTGTTATATTTGTGTCAAATCAATGATCTTAGATATATGTGGTATGACGTTTTCCTTAACTAAAAGCTTGATTGTTGCCAAGGTTATCTTCTTCCAATGTTTAAGACTAGTCAAAGTTCAACCACTCTAATGAGATTGGGTTTTAAAACATTCAACAAATCATCTTTCTATAGGAAGCTAGATATTTTAGAATGTCAAAATATTGGCAATGGATCGTCCTCCCAATTTGGAGCTTTTTGATATACTACTATGATTTAGTTGGGCCATGAGAAGAAAACAACTGTGAATTTTGTATGTTTGATTTTTGCAAATCATGGCACTAAGCAACTTGCTTTGATACCATGTAGTAAATATAAGTGGTAGTTATTTTTTATTAGGGAGATTATAAACCCAAGCCATTTAGATACCAACCTAATTACCAAAAATAAAAAAACAAGAACCTTAGCCAAGCCATCATGGGGCTCCCTAATAACCTAAAATTCTAATAAGTAAAATAATTCAAACAACAATAAAAGGATTAAGGACAATGGATCCTTGTGTAAGGATCAAATCATATGAACCCTAACTAATAGTAATGAGAAAAGCTTGGAATAGATTCATAACACATAGTTTAACAATTAACTAAAATTAAAATTTAATTCTAAAGTTCAGCCTACTTTTTTTTTAAATTAAAAAATCAAAACTTTTACTTTAAGATCTTAACCTTGTTTTCTTGAATATTTTTTCATAGTTTTGGTTCTAGTTTTGAATCTAACAAAAGACTAGTTTCACAATTTGATTCTTATGCTACTTCCCACAAAATGGTGTCAACTCGAATTTGGGTCACAAAAACCTGAACCCTTGGGTTTTACCTTTTCAAACCAAAGACCTTCACAACATTACCAACATAGGGACAAAAATTTCATATGGGGTTTCTCAAATAAGTTTTGATGGCATGTTTTCATTTGCCCATGTTCATATATTTTGACCTAGAGAATGTAGAAGGTATGCATTATCAAGCCTTTAATAGTGGTGCTAATGTAAGTCCACATTCTCAAGCCCTAAGTAATGTTCTCAAAAGGTAGGTCGGCATTTTCAAATCCTAAGTAAAATGTTACCAATTTTCTCAAACCCTAGTTAGTAGGTGAGCTACTTGTTTTCGAGGTACATATTTTCAAGCCTCTCGAATTGAACATTTGAGATCAATGACTAGTGCTACTAATGTTCCCAAGACTTAGGGTTTCACATTCTTGATCACTAATGCAAACAAATATAAGGAATTAGGAGTGGTATTTTTTATAAAAAAATTTGGGTTGTTTAGGTTGACCAAAAATGTTGGAAAATTTTGGAGAAATGTGTTTTTGTACTATAAATTCAACTAATTTTGCTAAATTTTTGAAACAATTCGCCAGAATTTCAATATCATAATGTTGAAAAAAGTTTAAGCTTTTTAATGGTGAAATTTCGTCAAAAAGCGAAATTTAATATTTTAAAAATTTGAAAATCACATGATTTTTGAGGTTTTCAATCAGGGTGTCATTTTTTTTTCCCAGATTTTTAGAAATTGGTGCTAAAAAGAGCAACCAGTTGAAATGTGATGACTAAGTGCCACACAGGATTAGAAAATGTGTCTAAATAGGATGAATGTTTTTTCAATAATTTCAACAGATTTGTTGAAAATGACAATTTTTTGGTGAGAGAATCAAGGGGTTAAATGACAGAATATTCTCATTTTATTTTTCTTTGTCACCAAGATGTGAAAATTTGACCCCAAAAAAGAAAATGCTGGTTTCAATTGCCAGAAGTGGAAATATAATAATGTTAAAAATTGCCAGATTTTTATATATTTGGTTTTCAGTATGTAGCCAAAAAATATTGAAGGATGATCAAAGATTTATACTTTTATATCTAGTTAGCCAGATTTGGCTAAATCTTCCAACAGATCATAATCGCCACCCATTTTTAACATCCCTCCTATGGATGATTTATCACCAAATTGGCTGCATCAAAAAATCACTTGCAAGTAGGAGGGCTGATATCTCTCCATCTGTCTAGTTTGTGGAGAACATTCTAGAAATTTCTAGATGGGGATTCATTCATGGGTCGGTTGAGGAGTCGATGATATTCATTTGCAGATTGGCTTGGATGAATTCATGTCTGGGTGGATGACATTTGGTCAGGACTGTACAGCATCTGGAGGCTTTTTAAAAAAATCTCAGATCAAATACTCATTAGCCTTTTTTCTTCTTTTTTTTATGGGCTAAATATGAGAGTTTTTGGGTTTTCAACTAGCCAGATTTTCACAATATTTTTTGAAAAATCTCCAGCTTTACTCTATTGGGGTCTGGCATGTAGCCAAAAATGTGGAAAAATCTTTAAATTTTTAATTTTCATACATGCTCTATAGCCAGATTTTGCTAAATCTTCTTGTTGACGATCATTGATTTGGCTACATCACAAAATTTGAAAAGGAAAAAAATCCCAGTAGTACTACCCTACTCTCATATGTAGTCATTTTTTTAGTGGCAAAATTCACCATATTGCTAAATAATAATAAATAAATAAAATAATAAGAATAATAGTCAAACAACATGGCCAAGGGAACTTTTTGGAAAAATGCAAAAGAATTGTCACATTTCAAAGAAGAAAGTTATGAAATGGCCAAGATATTTGGAGGATTTGGGTTAGATTTCTAGCTTTCTTCTTTTGAAATTGCCATATATTTATCTAAATTCAGGTTCCAGTGGTACATCAACAATGTAATAGTATTCCTAAATTTTCATTCTTCTCTATTTGTCTTGTAGCCAGATTTGGCTAAATCCTCTTGCAGCTGATCGCCATTTTGGGTGTTGCAACATGAGAAAATTGCCAAAAAGAAAAAGAAAAAGAAAAAGAAGCACATGTTCAAACAAGTGTCATCTGATGAATGGGGGTTTTCTTTTTTCTTTTTCTTTTTTTTTTAATCTGAAAAAAAAAAATTCTTCGCCTGGAAATCTAGTAACTAGCTTCCAAGAAGTTCTAGAAACAAGCAGTGTTTGTTGGAAATAATTATTTGGATATTATTGTTTCTAGAGAAAGGAGTTCTTTGTTTGTTTCTAGAGAAGAAGAGAAGTAGTAGTAGACAAGCAGCGGCAACAACAGCAGCAGCTGATCAGGATTCAATCCAGCAGGAACTTTAGAAACTGGATTTGAAGTTTTCAGGGAAGTTTTGGGGGCTGTGATCAACTTGTTGAATGCAATGCGAGTTTTCTAATCTGGTATAGATCTAGTTCCAGCATGCTCGTGCAGGAAAGAAGTTGCAAGACAACCTCCGCAAGATTATGTAAGAATCGAAGTGGCAGCCTTCTTGCAATGATCCCATATTGTCTGGTTCTGTCGAAGATCGACTAAGATCAGCGGATCTGCTAAACTAATGATATTATTCCAGTCCTGCCTGTCGACTTGATGCTTGTGCAGGATTCTGTATCAGATCAGAGCTCATGTGATCATTCCCGAGGTCAGAAGCAGAGCTAAATGATTTCCACGAGATTTCTTCGATAGTGTCGCAGCAGCAGAAGCAGCGGCAGCAGGGCGTCACGCAGTCTTGTATCCAGTCACAGAAGTCCAGGGTCTTCATGAACTTATACGGACCGGAGTACAGCAGCAGCAGCTGTAGCGGAACTGTATACGGCTTACCGAACTGGGATTTGTTCTCCGATGGAGCTAGTACATTCGCGCCGGCTGCAACGTCATTTCTCTACCTTCCCAATGATCAGTCGTCGATGCAATCCTTAGTCGATTCGGATGATGAGTCTCAGTTTAATCTCCAACAGCTGAAAGCTCGAGGTTCGACCAAGGCGTGCTGTAGCATCAATTGCACTAGCGCAGCAGCAACTCCAGTGATGCATCCGAACCTGGTGAGCACCCTGAAACACATGGTTATTACTCCCGTGCGAGTTGATGATAATCTCAAAATGGCACCAGGATCATCTGATCCTTCGAGTTTATATCATCAAATGAGCAACGCCACAATCTTCATGTCCAGCGCCCTACGGCAAGCTTCTGCACCGGCTATCGATCAGCAATATTCTCATGATTTGCTGCCAAATATTGGAACTAGTTGTGGCTTCTTTGATTGCGCGTTTCAGCTGCATTCCGATGAGATCACCAATAATATTATTGTACCCGAGAACCATATGATCGACTTACTGCAACTCCAGCTTGACACAGATCATGATCACACGGGGAACGCATGCACAACTACTACAGCGGCGTCATCAAAGCTCATATCTACAACTGATCATGAGCATGCCGAGCGTGAAATAACCATGCTCGTAAAGCAGCAGCAGGTGTGCAGCACTTGAACTCATCACTCTCGAAAAATATAATATTATTACCTTTGGATCCGTCAATTAGATTCTGTTATCGGCAGTTAAAATCATATACAACCATTTGCGCATTATAACAACAGTACTAGCGAATTCGAACTAGTAGCAGTACGTGCTACTGCAGCTGCTTCTCCTGCTGATTGTTTCTATTCTACTGTTGAGTACAGCCGGAGCAGCTCGTTTATGATTCTGCAAAGTCATTAGAATCATTCGGCGATCAAGCTGCTTTAGTACTAGCTGATCCAGACCTGATGAAGAAGAAGTCGATGCAGCAGCTGCACAAAACCATGAGATCGTCTTCTTCTTCCTCTTCTTCGCAGCTTCCGTCCATGAAGGGATGCGGCGGCGGCGGCGGCGGGCAGACCGTGAAAAAGAGGAAGATCCCTTGCGGCTGCCCCAAGTGCAAGAAGACTTTCGTGGGACTGTACGAACTGCGTCGACATTACGGTCGCAAGCACTCGGAAGGGGACAAGCCATTCTGCTGCCGGAAATGCGACAAGAAATTTTACATCCAGGTAATGAATGAAGGAAGGAAGGAAGGAAGGAAGGAAGGAAGGAATGAATGAATGAATGCAGTTACCACTCGTAATACGCTTATAGTTTAATTTAATTTAAATCATTTTTTCCATATCTTTTCTTTTCCCGAATTTCTGCAGGTTCTTCTGTGTAGACAGAAATCATTCATTCATTCATTCATTCATTCTTGGACCACCTTAGAACTTTGATTCCCACAAGTCCCATCTTCTAAAATCATCCACTTAAGGAACTTAACCGTGGTGAACAATTAAACTAAACACCCTACACCTTCCTTCATCTGGAGAGTTCTTATTTGGGTTTGTTTTACTGAAGAATTTTCATCAAAATTTGACCTGAATTTTTTTATTTTAACTTATAGAAAGGATTTTTGATTAATCCGGGAATTATGCAACCTATCAGGGTTTCTTTTGATGGCAAGTTTTTGCCAAATTTTGACCTGAAAATATGATTGCAACATATACAAAGGATTTTAAATTAGTCTGTGAATAATGTGCCTTATCAGGGTTTTCTTTTACTGGTGAATTTTCACCAAATTTTGACTTGAAAAAATATGATTTTAAGCTATACAAAGCATATTGGATGGAAAAAAATGGGTTTCCAATTTGTCTTGTGAAGAAAGAATCTTGACTGAAGAACACTAGAGATTTTTGAGAGCAATGTTATGCAAGGAACTAGAGGTAAATTGGGTGTTGGAGCCAGTTAGCCATTTGGATGAACAAGATGTCATGCATGTTTAATCATAGTTTGTGTGCTAGGGTGGGTTAGTTAGTATGATGAAGGGAGAATTTTAGTGGGTGTGTGTATAAATAACTAAAGGGGGCAGAAATGAAGCATTTTGACATTGCTGGTGGGCTGAGGAGAACAATTTAACAGCCAGAGAATAGGAGTAGCAATAATTTGTGTGTGAGATGGATGGATGGATGCAGGTGGATGTGCGAGATCACCAGAAGCTTTGTGGAGAGCCAGTGGAGTGCTGCAAATGTGGTCTCAAATTCGCCTTCAAGTGCAACTTGGTGGCACACAACAAGAAGGCACACCCACCACTACCAGCATGCAGCTGAGACATGACCGATAATGTATTAAGAAATTATTCAGGTGCACTTGTTTTTACTTGTTAAGTAGTACCTACACCTTAATAATTTCTCAAAAGACATGAATTGTTTCTTTTCCCTCATAATTTATTTAGCCGTGCTGAACCAGCTGCTAGGTTATGGTATTATATTATAATAATATATTGCAGGTCTTTTTTAACATTTGACTAAAATTAAGCTAGTTCAATAGTGACATGACGACACTAGAGTTGTCACCAGTGTTACCAAAATTGCTCTACTGCCTTCTGAGTACTTGACACCATTTTATGTGTGTACTCAAGGCTTACTGTATATATGTATGTATGTATATGTCAAGAATTATGTTATGTAACCCTAACCCTAAGAATCTTACATGCTACTTCTCTCTAGTCATGTTGAAAATATATTTGAACTCATTTTCCCAGTTGATCCATTTTAGATGCATTTTGGGTGGCATCAAATTTCAAACTTGATAATTGTTTAAATTGAGAACTCAAGTTTGTTTTCAAGAGACAAAATAAAATTTGCCAAATCTCCATACAACTGGAAAATTTTCTTTTTTTCTGAAGGGCTTTTGACATCCTACATACCAATTTTTGGTGTTGTCAAATTCCAAATTTGTTGAAATTTAATTATTCCAAAGTTAGGTCTGAAGCTTGTTTCAGGTGCTCCAATGGTCAAGTCTCTATGCAACCTACAGGAACAAAATTGTTTTCTGGAGCAAAATGTGAAATTCTGGTGATAAACTGGCACCCTTGATGAACTTGGGTCATTTCATAACATCTCACATTTCAAAAGGAGAGCAAAATTTTCAACATTTGAAGAAGCTTTGTTTGATTCAAAGAAACCATGAAAACACAAGTTCAATTTTTCTTCAAAGCTCCTAACTTTTCAAAACAAAGCATTTATTCTCAACCTTTTGAAGAACAAATTCCTTCAATGTTTCTTCAAAGGCGCTCCTACCTTTCAAAACAAAGCCCATTCAAGACACAAAACCATTCAAACAACCCACATGAAGAATTTTGTCTGTCGTGCAAAGTTTCCTTTGAATTCCTAAAAGGATCACCACCCACCTGACCCATCCTCAAAGGATGCATTCTCAATATTTGAGGTATGATTTTCAATTTCCCAACCCAAAAGCAAAGTCTACATTCGAGTGTTGATGAATGCTTCATTTTGGAAGGTGAATTGTTGTCCCCATGCAGAGGGTGTGCGAGGGTTTTGTATGGGTCTGCCTTCAACCATGGAATGATGTAGTTCTCAATTGGTCTCATATTTTGAGGAATGTTCACCAGGTGTTATTCTGAACTGTGATTCCATTTTTTCAGAACTTCATGGAACATTTCGTAAGTTATTAATTGTTGCTGGTTTGAACTTGCCATAAGCACAGCACAGAGAGAGCCATGGCAGCACAGATGAGCCACTTGTTACAACCAGACAAGTGTTGGAAATCAAGCAGACTTAGAATTGGGATGAAGCAGGGTCACTTCTTCAACTGCAAAAACTGAATTGAACACCCAAATCCAGTTCCGGTTATTTCAAAAGCCTTAAAGAACCGGCAGTTTTCATGAAAGAACCGGTGGTTCTCTGTCCCCTATCTTTGTCTTTTTCATATTTTTGAGAACCACCAAGCATGATAGCTTGCTCAATAGAAAACAATTATTTCCTTCTACGGGCAGTCTTGAAGGGCAGTGTGTGTGTGTACCCAGATGACATGTACAGGCACAAGCTTACATTCATCCTATTTGAAAGCTGTAAAATGTTAATCCAAAGTAGTATGTTCATGCCGCCATTTTGTGCCATGCATGGTCCATGTTTTGAATTGCGCATGTATATATTGTGCAATACATGTTCTGATGTTTTTACACATAACAAAAAAAAAAATGTTTATATGTTCTGCAACTCATCCTAAGATTGGAAAACCTTCAATTTCATGGCACACTCAATTTCTGACTTACCTCTTCATAGCAATGTTGTTCTTTTAAGGATATTTCTTTGTAATTACGTGTTGTTGCATATTATGAAAAAAAATCCACAGTCCTGGGATGTTACACATTCTCTAGGACTTTACACGTAATTCAATTGTAACTTGGACATCAATGAAAATAATAAAGCCATTCAATTTAAAAATCTATATACATACATAACATTTATTTATTTATTGATTTATTTATATGTTCTGCTGCTCATCCTAAGATTGAAAAACCGCAACCGCTGAGAAGTAGGATTTAACTATTACCACTAGCCTACTTTCCAACTGCTGAAAAAACTTATTCCACGGGTAGCACGTTGCATGGGCCATCCTCTTAGTAATGCCCTTGAGTACTTTGACATTACCCTATGCACCAAAATCCCAACAGTTACTTGGTTTTGTACCCGCCAACATTAGTAGTAAAAGCCTATTTTGCAATTTGCCCAAAGTAATTAAAAATGTCATTTACAACACCAAAATAGTCACAATTGACATTATTAGTCATCTTTGACAAGTCACAAAATGAGCTTTTTTGTTACTAGTGCAATGGGGTAATAATGCATTTGAATGATCTCTTTTGGTGTGTAAAAGAGGGATAGAGAGAGTGAGAGAAGCCAATGATGCTACCATGTGCACCTTCTACTAGTGGGCTTGTATGGCTTTTGTGTTTCATGGCATTTAGCCTGTTGACACAATTGAATTGAAGTGTACCCAATTGAAGTGTTGGGTACGGTATGATATATAACATTTGTTGTGTGTTATTCCCTATCCCTTCTCAAACCGACCATCTCAAAATTCATTTGTCAGACATGTGTCCCATGTGAAGGTTAGTTAATATATCTATTTTTTAAAGTCGAACTCAAATGTGCAGCCAGACATGTTTTTAACAAGGGGTGTGTCACACTGTGGCCTTGCCATTTACATACATCAAAAAGTATCTTCAGGCAAAAGAAAAATTATGGAAACTCAAATATTTCACCATGAAAAAATATAATCTTTAAAAAAATCCTCCAAAAGAAACCAAAATCCTTCAAGATATTATAATTCTATAACTAATCTCAAGTTTCAACACAAGCCAAAATATCATCTTTCAAAAATCCTCATATAACAATAGACCTGTTGTTACCTAGGGGCCAAAATCCCTTAAGCTACTATCCTTTATAATGAATCTAAACACAAATATCCTTGCCTTGGTAAGCAAGGCCAACAAGGTGTCACAAACATGTTGGCCCTGCCAATAGATAAAATGTTGTACATGTGCGGTTATGTATATATACAAATGCATATATTATTGTGTGATTTATTTGTATGTGTTTGTGTGTATGTGCATATATGTGTTTTTACATGTGTAATAACGTTAAGATTATTATAGTTGCAATATTGAAGCACGTGTGTGATTTATAATTTATTACAATCACATAATAGATTTTACAATTTTCAACTATTTATAAAGTTAACATAATTATAAATTTATATTTTAAAATTATACAACTTTTATAACATTGATGTTGATATCAAAAATATATATTTATATAATTTTTTGTCTATGAATTTTTGTCAATCAAAAGAAAATTTAAAATAATTTGTTATATTTAACTATTGATAAAATTCTTTTATTTATTGTAAAAAAAAATTTGGGTGATTTAGAGTTTTTTTTAATTTGTGGTCCACAATATTTTAAGGTTAATATAGAATTGCCAATTCAAGTTAAAATTTTGAATTAAAATTTATCTTTTAAGCTTAAATTTGGGTTATAATAAAAAATGAACAATATAATTTTTTTTCAATGACAATGTCATCTATCAAGTCTTATGATATTAGGGTTTTGAAATATAATTTAATGTTAGAGTTATGTAAATAAAAAATTACATTTAATTCTAAGCATTCCATTGATCACAAAAAGTATGAAATGGCTTCAATTTTTTAAAATTTGACAAAACAAATAATGTATAAATAATTACAAAAAGATTAATAATTCAAACCCTAGAACCCATCAATTCCCCACTAGCCCAAAACATTCCCATTATTCAGTGCAAGATCCAAAATTCCAAAATTCCAAATTCCAAAATCCATATATCCTCATTACTAGGTCCCATTTTGATCAACATCACTCTTAGATATGATGGTGACCAACTTGAAAAAAACTTCCAAAACCTGGAAACAACCATCAAGAAATACTTGGAGTTGATGTAAATGGCTAAAGCCTAGTCTAAAATCCACCTGCATAAAACAACATTCCACTCAATGCAAGATGGTAAATTGTTCCGCATCCTCAACCGGAACTATAGTGACTACAAACTTCACTATGCAAGTTGTTACACAGGTAAAGGATTTCAATTGAATTTTGTTAGTGAAAAGGAATGTCGATGTGTTTGAATGATTTGCCAGGTCATTGATAATTTCAACTATATTTTCAGCTGTATTCTCTATAAGTTTGAAATGTGTCAAGATTTGTCTCACTACTCAAAGTTTCAAGAAAAGTAGTTTCTTTGGTGTAGGCAACTCCGCAACCACCTCCCAATCCTCACTGTGTTCTTGGTGGGTCATCCCTAAAATGGCAAAGTCTGGTGGTGGCTCCCTATTCATGTCTCCTCCACTAATAGCAAGATTGTGCACTGGAAGCTCAATTCTTTGCACCTCTTCTAGCATTGAGAACCTTATCATCAGCACTTTCCTCCACACACATGGTGGTGTCTACAAAAGCATCTGCCTTTTCAGGTGACTCCCTCTGCGTCTGGTCACTATTCTCATCCTTCAGTTCAGAGCCTGCCTGGAAGTTTAGATCTCCTGCCACCAGCACTTTCAGTGGCTGTGCCTCAGAATTGGCATCAGTAGTACCCAATACCAAACTGGAGCTGGAAATAAAACTATTGATTCCAGGTATGCCCCCATCATTAGATTCAACACCAACAGCTATCTCTACAGATGATTGCGAACCTAGACCCTATTCAATGAAGGGGTCTTCAACAACAATAGTTGAACACTCTATCACCTGCATCATCTAATACCTTGTGGGCTCTGTTTCCTGGGAGAAGAGGACCATCCACTGTTGTGTTGATAATAGAACTGCTCCCTTCCATATCTTCTTGCCCCTCCGCTGTCAATTGTTGATTTGATTAGATGTCGTTCTCTTCCAAGATCTCAGAAGTTTCTTTCCTTCTCACCGCAACCAGTTCTGTCGCACAACACATTGGATTGTCCATGAGACCCACTCCCTCAAAACCATCTCCCTCAACAGCTGTGGTGGTCTCGGAGGCTGTGGTTGACACCATAAAATCTTCTAAAGTTGATGATAGAGGTGGAGATTCTTCACCACTCACTCTGACTTGATGGCCCGAGTCAGGCTTGCAATCTGACTTGCTCAATGTGTTGCCAAATCCACCAACCACTTGACCATCCATTAAACCTTCTAGATTATATATGCATGACCCACCAAGTACAGGAGGTCCCTCCTCCTCTTGTTTGATGTACAATAGACACCTCCTCTAATGTCGGAGTTGTTGCTGTAATGGCAGCAGTAGTGGGATTATCAATATTTGCACTATCTTGGATGCCAGAAGGAAGTGGATTGGAGGGGTGAATCTGATTCACCCCCAATTGTGAATTCGTTACTACCACAGCAGGAATCCATGCAGATTCTGCTGGTACTGGAAACACTTTAATCTAGGTCAAATCCAGGCAGGAGAATTTGTGTGTTACAACATGCTCATGCTCCTCAACTTGTCATGAAGGATATATGTTCATGATTGATGATGGAGCCTAAAGCTGGTGTGAGACCCCACCCAATAGGCTACCAAGGACTCTGTACTGATGTGGTGGCTTACGGCTAGGGTTTACTCTTGCCAGAGGAAGAGCAGGAGCAGGATGATTCTGTAAATGACCACTCTCATTATGAAAAGATTCAAGTCCACTCTTCACCTTAGTGTGGGACCAAAATTCCTCCTTAGTTCCCAGGTGGACAAGATGATGGGTAGCCTTGTTTAGGTGTGGTTACATGACTTAGTCTATTGAAGGAAGAGGAGGAGGATAGCCATACTGAGAAGAACTTGAAAGTCCTGGGGGAGGAGGCTTCCCTGTCAAACTATGGCTCACATGTAGGATTGGGGGAGGAGCATGGTGGTGGGTTTGCAGAGGCATTGTTGATTTTATTAAAAGTCTTCATTGTCTAACTTGAGCTTTGTTGTAAGATCCTTTGCTGGTGAGGTTGATGAACTTGATGCTGCTGCTACATTCGTGGTGGTTCTACAAATGCAGCAGTCAAGGATGTTGTTGGTTCCTGCATACTGGCTTACATTCACTGATGATCAGGTGCCAAATTTGGCCGTTCCATAATCCCATTCACAGCCCAAGCTCGTCTTTGCCAACGTAGAATTCCTCATGCACTTATAGGGATTTTAAAAACCAAGGCAAAAGTCTTCATGATAGGATGGGTTTAGGGTTTAGGGTTTAGGATGCAGTTGTTGGCCATTGTGTCTTAAAGAAGGCAGCTTCATGTTCCACATGGCTCCCAGTCATGGCAGGTGCAGCAGCAAATTCATTGCCACCCTTTGAACCTCTGCCAACCCCAAAAACCAAAACCGATCATCCTACTGATCAAAATCATATAGAAAGAGAAGGACCAAAAGATGCATACCCTCCCAAGCAATCCATCCACCATTCTCAACAGCAGGAGGAGGGGGCCATCAGCCTATCCTTCACACCAAGCAAAAAGCTCAAGACAAAATGGCATTAATCCCATTAACACATCCCTAAATCCCTAAATGACCTTTTCTATCTCTCTCTCTCTCTCATGCAACTCTTCACCAATTAAGGTTAATGGAACTCTTGTTGGGTGCTCGATATGTTCCTACCCGATAGGTAATTTCACCAAAACCCAATGATATGTCCCTAGGGCTACACGAAGATGACCGGGATGAGGATGGCTTTTGTGGAGAGAGAAGCTGAGGTCTACTCTCCTCCACGAGAGAAACCCTAAGCATCTTCTCTTGACATCCAGTTTCCATTGTCATACCATAGGCATGGGTTTTGCAGGGCGCAGAAGGAAGACAGGAGAGAACTGACTCACCCTCGGAGAATAGTTTGAAGAAGAAGATGATGATGGCAGATGGGCAGGGCGGGGCAAAGTAAGTGGTATTGAAGCTGCAGGTGGCAGCTGCAAACTACTGCTGTTGTTGAAGGTGGTGGTGCTGTTGTTGTGTACTCGATGTTTCCTAACACCAACGATGTGGATCCCCTCTATCAGCTGCAGATTGAAGCTGCTACCAACTAGCAACGCCTTTGTGGATCTTGAGCTGCTGCGGCCAATCCACCTGTCCCCACTCTCCACCACTGCTTTCATATGAGTGGGACACATATAAACCTCTCTCTTCTGTGATAGCAGGGCCCAACAAAGTGCACAAGTAATGTGCAAAACCCTAAACCCTAAAACCACTGGTTCTTTCATAAAACCTGCTGGTGTTCTGTTTTTAGGTTTTCAAATTAAGAACCAAAACCAACAGTTCGTTGGTTTTGATGAATTTTTTCAAAAAACCTGAATTTTGTTGAAATAGGATTTCTTTTTTCTGACAATGTTCCTCCTCGATTTTGTTGAATAGGATTTCTTTTTTCTGATAATGTTCGTCCTCAATTTTTTCTTACATTAATATCTCACTCCATGAGCATGAGTACCAATTTGTTAGGCAAGTTATTAATTTTAGTTGGGTGAAATGTAAATAGAATTGAACCCAATCTTCAACCAAACCAAGCTTCAAAAAAATTTATTTTTTGAGAAGTCTCCAAAACCAAGGGTTCAATAAATCCCAAAAAACCATTCTCAATATTGCACCAACAGTTTTATTTTTAAAAAACATTGCCTATTATCTATTTGGTTCCTTTCAAAATCAAGAAGTAGACAACATTGGTTTCCAACATTAAGTTTGAATATGTTCCTAATAGTGTTCTCATCCATTCACATTATAACTTTGTATTGTGCCTTATGACACTTGTCCCACAATTTACATATGTTCCCATATAAACTTTGCCAAATTAGCACTTATCCCATATTCTTCGTTCAAAGTTCTATATGTCAAAGCTAAATATTGAAGCAAATATGCCAAGGAAAATGGTGTTCACCTTTGCATATTGGTGAGATAAACCACCCAAAGAAACCCATCATGATCAATATGCTATTGAGAATTTTTTGTACCCGTCAATTTGTTACTACTGAAACATACCATACTTGAGGTTTTGAAAAAGTTTGCTACTATGGCATTCAATTATCGGCTTTGAACAATTAATGGCTATTGTAATACCTTGACAATTTTGACACATAGTTGTTGAATGATTAATAAATTTTGAAATTTTCATTTCAACAAATAAAATATTCAAAAATTATATTTTTTCATTCACATAATTTTGTTATTTGATTTCTTGGGGAAATTTCAACATTTTTGAAATTAATATTAATAATGTCGAAATTACCAATGTAACAGGGTGTGCCCCAAGCTCAATTGTTTTTATGAACCTCACAAAATAGGAAGTTCAATTTTCATGTATTTGTTGAAAGACATTAGTTTCTTATAGTTTGTTATTTGTGATTAAGATCTAATTCAATGTGAACAAGGTTTGATTTTTTAATGTTTGGAGAGTTTATTGTAATGGTGTGGTGTTAAAGTTTCATCTTTCGTGTTTTGAGATTCCAAAACATACAATAAAAACATGTCATTGTCTTGTGTGTTTTGAACTTGGATTCTAACAATTTGCGAATGAACTTCCTTAAACATAAAAGATTTATCTAACCTATTGTGCTATAGCTAGATAGTTTTGATTAGCATTGGAGAAAAGGTTGTAGGAAGAAGTTGTTGCAACAAAGGCAAAATTGCAAAAGGATGCCAAAATTGGTTTGAAACTACAAAGATGATTTTAATGTTGATTTTCATTTATTTCCTAATGGGGAGTTCAACCCCAATTTGGGCTTTAACTTTAGATGTTTGAGGCATTGGAAATTAAACAACATATTTTGTAATAATAGTGTGCGGTGCCAAAAATGGGTAGGCTACACAATTAACACCTTCTAGTACGTAGAAAGCAAATCACTCAATCAAAGGTTGTTGAATGCACAAGGTTCATGCACTATAGTCTACACAAAAGTAATGGAATGTGGACAATGGTGTGGTCATTGATCACATAATCCCATGCCTCTCGTTTTGTAGTAGGTGTTGTGGATGAAATGGTGATGTAATAAAAGGCACGAACATTGTAGGCCAACCACCAACCATTGTCATAAGCTTGTAGAATGAAGGGAAGTTCAAGTCAATAAATTCAATATTATTTGAGGACATTTGAAAGCAAGGTGAGGCCAAGACTTAATAGGCATTGTGTTGGAGCTTGCTATAATTTGTGCATTTGAGCTTGAAAGTGATGGTGGCGGATGTTTCTACCATCGTTCCAAGTGTGCAAATTTTCATCCAAACTTTGGAAAATAAAAGGTTTGCATGGTTTGACATTTAAACCCGAACAAAAGCTTTGGGTTCAAGGTTCACCATTTTTATTTTTATTTTTATTTTTTTGGGATATTCATCCATGATGAAAAACATTTGTCCATAGTTTGGATGAAAATTATTATTCATCCATTGTAGTAGTTGAACATGAGAACATATGGGTAAACAACATTTAAACCAAACAACTTGGCCTTGGTGAGTGGATGGATTAGTTGGTGAATGAGAGTGGGTTATAAACACTATACCAAAAATGTCATTTTATGACTAACTTTATACAACTACAAGTGGATAAACTACTAAAAATGGCATAAATGACGAGTTTGAATCAATTACAAATGACATAAACAACTAGTGTTAAGGGTAGAAAATTGTTCTATGTTGGTTAAACCTCATATGAGTGTTAAGAGATGGTAGAATCGTCACTAAATGGTAGTTACCATCATATGGCAAAACTATTTTAGTTGAATTTTAAAATGAATGTGTGTTTGACAATAATGTCATTAATACAGTGAACTACCTTCATGGGGCAAAATAATCAAAAGTTAATTATGAGAAATTTTATAATAAAAGTAATGTTAATTACTAGAAATAATATATATCATAGTTTAGTTTATTTAGAAGGGCATCTCAGTAACTATTTAATTACTAGTGGTAAATATCCTACTTACCATCTTCTATTTATTAAAGATGAAGCCATCTAGGTTAATTAGTCCAAGTGGATAAACGATGGATGAATTTCCCTTAATTAGGATGTGTGGAAGATATTAGGATAAGGTGATTTAGAAGGATAAGGACTCAACCTTTGTGTGATGAACATCCTTCTTGAGTTCCTTATTTATTTCTTGGGAGGAATGAAAGATTTCATTAAATGATTAGATTCATTAATTTTTATGAATCATTAACATTAGGAGGATGCTTATGTGTGACACTCTTGTGTGTGAAAGAAGGAGAAGAACATTAGGTGCATTCACAAATTAAAGAACCACAAGCGCACCCTTACTAAGGACTTGACTGAATGTTAAATCTAAGAAAATCTTGAAAAAGATATGGTGTGTCAAGGTAAGTCCAAAACATGTGTCAAATCAACTACATAGCAAGATCAATGAAATATGAACTTACTAACTCCTACCTAGCCCAATTTGTAACCTACCTAATTTACAAGCATTGTGCACATGCGTTTTTTTTTCTCCGCAAGTTTGACTACTAATTTTTTTCCTTTGTTGATTGTTAAATATGTTTTTTCCCTCTCAAACTAGCCTTCCCAAACTCAAGCTTTCAATGATTTGCTTGTTGCCTTAATGAGTCAAATATGTGGTTTTGTAGTTACATAATTGTGGGAGTTCATTGAATTTTCGTGTTGATTAGGTTAGATAATGATTGATTTAGGTTTATTCTTTGCTAGAGTCATCATTCACAATGGAGGAGGTTGTAGATTACACAGACCAGACCAAAGAATTTTGTGTGAATGTTAGGAAGTTGAATGGTGACGAGATGAATCCAAGATTAGACCATACTCCAAAACATGTCCATGAAGTAGATTTGGAAGAGGTTTTTGAGAAAGTCACCAAGTTTAGAACCACCAATAACAAGTTGCACCCAAAAATGAAAAAAGAGCTTATTAGTTTATACACTAAAATTTATGGGACACCACATGCGATGAACAATGAGTTCATGTCATGGGTGGTGAAGGGTTACATTGTAGGAATGAAAGGGCACAATATCAATTAGGCTAAGTTGTTGCTTGCACTACAAGAGAAAAGGCTTGGAGGGAATCGGCGAAAAAGATGTGAAAAGCTTCTATCAAACTTGAGTTGTCGAAGCTTAGCAAAGGTGAGTTTCATACAAGTTTGAAGGTGATGTTTTAATGTCAAAGGGGAAGTATGTGAAATAGGGGTGTGTTAGTAATTCCCAATGTCCATACGGTGTGTCAACAACATGAGTGATTAAAGTAAAAGAATTGCAACTATTACTTTTTGATGTTTTGAAAAATGCAAATTACAAAATTAGGAACTTAGAGGGTGAAAAGAGAAGGTGGAAGAAAAGTTCATAGGTTTATTGTTTAATATGGAGGATTGCAAAACAACCACATTAGAAGCCCAAAAGGCTTTCAATAAAGTTGAATCAAAAGTCGAACATCTTCAATGAGTGTGCATGATTTTGAAAAGTCGCGTTCGTGTAGACTATTTCTTTTTTATGATTAGGTTAGTTTTACTAAGCTCCAATGTAGCATGTTCCTTGAATTTATTTGTTTTTTCAGGGTTTAGTTTTCTTTCGATCAACTCATGTACAATTTGTTGATCTCTTTTCTAATCTTAGGTCAATACAAGATGTAAGGACTCTAAATTGAGTCTCTTGAATGATGACCACTTAAAATAATCACACGCAAACTTGGATGATGTTACAAAGAAATTTCAAGATGTAGGAACCAAGTTGGAGATTTCATGAACACTATTTGAAGATAAGAAAAAAAGAGCTATTGCTGGTAAAGATATGTACCAAGATGCAGAACTTGATTATTGGAAGCTAGATTCCATGATCAATGAATCATAAAAGGAAATTTCTAGCTTGGAGTGGGAACAAAGGTCAATTGTATGTCAAGTGGCTGAAATGCAAAAAGGTGACGGTATGTCAATATGGCCCAAGCCAATTATGCACCGAACTATAAGCCCGCCTACTTGTGATCTTTCAATAAATGTGAGACCTGTGAATTTTGCAACAAATGGTATCATTGTTGGGATGTAACCATCACATTATGTAAACATACATACCACCTTTTTTGCTTGGATGAACTTGTCAAGCAAAAAAACAGATGTCTTGTTTGTGAATAAATGTTTTATCATAATTGGTGGTGTAGTTGGGGTTTTGGAGATGAAGATGATGAAATAAGGAGTCTTGGTGTTAAGTTGGGTTTGGAGGAACAACATGAGGAGATTAAACAATTGTTAAATGAAAATTGGACCTATCATGACCTCTCTAAAAGAAAGTGGAGCAAAACTATCTTTGTGATGTAACAATTTTTGAATTGAGACTTTTGCAATTTCTTCAATTGATTTGCTTGATATTCATTTTTTAAATTAATGTGCTAAATGTGTTTTGAGTAGTGTTATAGTGCTCTGAATCTAATCAATTTGTCATTTAGCATTGTCTAACTTAATGGAGTGCTTAAGTTTGGTTACTTAGTAACACAAATAACACTATTTTTTGCTAACTATTGCTTGGGTTGCTTATAGGTTGCTAAAATTATCCTTAATGTTAAACATTACTTAAGTGTTCAACATTTGTAATGGACTTTTTTTGTTTTTTTTGTAATAGTAATTACTTAAGCGCCAAGTTTGTTAAGGCTACTTATGGTTGGACTCTTTACAAAGAACATAATGTTGTCTTCATTACTAAGCAAATAACCTAGTTTTTTTTATAGTGTTGTTTACTTAGATGTTAGGTCTATTTTTACTATTTATGGTTAGACTCCTTACAAGAGCATAATGTTGTTCTTAGTGCTAAGTAAAAACTAACTTCTAGTGCTTTGATGCTCATAATTTGTTTGAACTAATTAAAGAGTTTGATGTGATGGCCATTTGTAGGTGATGGGTTTGTGTTTAAGCACACTGAATTGGGATCTACTAACATTGGATATCCATTGAAACAATGAACATCTCTTGGGGTAAAGAGTCATAGCACCAATCCTTTAGGGGTGGCATCAATCACTAGTGACCCTTGGCAAACAACTTTTGAATCAAATGTTGGATCTCCTATAATGAACATTGACAAAGTGGACTCCCTTTTAAAACAATTGTGAGACAAAGTGCAAATTGAAAAAAATGACCAATGTGGATGTATGGGTGGCAAGGGCTTACATCACATGTTTTCAAAGTTTGAAAAAAAGAATTGCCCAAAAGAATTGTGCATAAATGGCTATGCAAAGTGTAACCGTGAATTTTTTACCATATTCCACTTGTGTATTAAATGTTTTTTTTATAATTATGTTAACAAATGTGTTTAAGAAAATTGGATTATTATGCATGTCAAGTTTTGAATTGTAGTTGCAATAGGCATTTGCCAAGTAATATTTAGGTAATTTGGCCAAATTTTTTTGGAACTTGACTATAGAAGAAGGTTCAGCATCTTTGGTAGTTCCCCAAGTTTTACCATCAATTGTAATCTTGCAAGTTTATAATCAAATGTGGATGTGGATTAACAAATCAATGTGATATCCACAACATCTACCACCATTAGTAGCTCCCAAGCTTTGCCACCAATAGTAGCTCCACAAGTTTTACCATCATTGGTGGTTCCCCAAGCTCCACCTTCAAACATCAACTTTTTGCCACCAATAGGAGTTTTGCAAGTTCTTCCATCATTGGTAGCTCCCCATGTTCTACCATCAAATGTCAACCATTTGCCACCAACAAGAGCTCCACAATTTTTTCCACTCAATAAAAACTCCAGCAGTTCTACCATCAGCAAAAATTCCACATGTTTTGCCATCATTAGTACCTCTGCAAGAGGTAGAGGAGATGGCTCTAGATCCTAAACCTAATTTGGATCACTAAGAAAACCATGTGAAGGTTGCACAAATCCAACAAATTAAGTATTGATTCCAAAAGCAATTTATAATAGAAGATTCAACTAGCAAGAGAACATCTTGCCTTTCATCCTTATCAAATCCATCTCTTCCTATAGTTACATGTAATAACACTTTGTACGCCATGCATTTGTTATACTGGATCTACTTCTGCATGTTCATTTCTTCAAATCTAGTCACAAAAATTGGCTACATTTACTAGATTCAATTTTGCTTTGATATAAAGGAAGATGGTGCAAACACCTCAGCAATGGAAGTGATTGATGGACCCCAAAAAAAAAATCCATTTAACTCAAGCAAAGGCAACAAAAGATCATGTCAAAAGCAAAAGGTTGCCAAAAAACATGCAACCACATAGATGGTGGACAAACATGTTTGTACCAAAGGCCAAGTTGAGAAAGATAAATTACCTCCATCTACAAATACGTGAACTAGATCAGTAAAGTGAGTTAGTATTATAAATTATGATATTGTTTGACTTGATTAGTTGATCCAAGTCAAGGTTTATGCATGAAGGCCAACTTAATTATAACAAGTTTAGTGTGAGAATATGAAAATTGTAGTTGAAGAATTTGCCACAATTCATAGAACAATCATAAGCATTTTTTACTATAGACCTAAGTTTACTACTTTTTATCTCTTCATCTCAACCCTTGGGCTTCCATAGACCATATGAAAAAAATTGTATTCCAAGATGAATAGATTTTGTGACCTTCAAATTTTATTAATATATGTTTCATTTTGTAGTCTCATGAAGAAGCCTACCTTGTGAATTGGTGCCTTATGATTATTAGTAGTTGTTGAAGCTTGGTAAATTTGGTGAGTGTTTCTGGGTCTAGGTTGTTAGACTACCTGGACAACTTTTTATAACATTGTATACATAAGCATATGCTATTTTTGTAAGGTTGTAGATTTGGTATCATTAATGATGGTATGTGGTTTTGGGTTTGCTTTCAATATTTTTGGTTTTAGGTTCAATGAGAAAAAGTCATGTATAGATATGACACATGTGCATTAAAATCCATGTGAACAAGAAAAATCCCAAAACATGTGCCCCTTCCTTGATCATAGATTTGGACCCAATAACACGTGTTTAGTTGTAGGCTATAAATAGTCTACACAATTATTGATCAAGTGTTTCAATTCTCCAATGCAAAATATAACATAATTTGATTCAGTGTTGTGTGGATCTTGTTTTTTTGCATGCTAATCAGTGAACACAACCTTATTGCTTGGATTTGATTAAGTAATGCACCATTAAGATTTTGAATGTTGTTTGTTTATTGTAAACATCAACATCAAATATAATTTCAAAGTTGAAGGAATATCCACAACTTTAATCATTGAAATTCAAGTTTCTTGAAGGTCATCCATCATCAAGTGCAAGATATTTTTCTTGATAACAGTGTACCTTGATTATTTATGCAGAATTTTCATCACAAATGTGTTGCATGGGGATAGTCAATTCAACTAATCTTATCGTGCCACATTTGTTGTAAATGTTCACTTGTCATTTTAATGCATACCTACCCACTCACTATCTTTACCTACAAGGAGGTATGAATGGACAAACACAACACTGGGTGGGAATTCAAACAACCATGTGAAGTTCCTTGGACCTAGTAATATTTGTAAAAAGGATGAGGAAGACCCATACCCCTCTATAAAAAACAAACAAGAAAAAATGTCCTAAAATAATTTCCTTAAATTAGATTTATAATGTGTTTATTTTCCTTTTGCAGGTCATTTATGACTTGTTGGAGAGATCTTTAGGGCATTTGGAATTATGAAAGATCCAGACCAAGGGATCATTATTACAAGGCTAAAGTGCATCCAAGTTTGATTTAAATAGGACTATGGAATATTGAAAGATTTGGTGGTTTTGTAGTTTCAATATATGGGCACTTGAAGTTTTTCAAATCTAGAACATGCTTCCAAGGAAGATATAGTGTCGTACATTTTATGCTTGTCATATATGGTAATCCTAATAGCCACAGAGAGGAAATGGACATCAAGGTCACCTCTAGGTATATGAAGTCTACACAATTGTTCCATTGATTCCTATTATATTATGGGATGAATGTGAATTGTTGAACCTTGATAATTTTGTTATTTTTCACAACAACTTTTTGATGTTATTTTTCATCTAGAGAATGGCTCTGTGTTTAAATCTAATTATTTTGTCTCCAACTCTTCAACAATCATTACAAACATTTTCCTGAATGTGCATTCAATTGTTACTCACTATTGTATATTTCATATGTTTCATGGAGCTTGAAAGTACATAGGAATTTGTGTAGGTATGGAAGAGTATACTTGGATATGGATGTGATTTTGTCAAAGCCCTTGCATACGTTGCATAATACTATGGGGTCAGATTTTTCTAAAGGGGGTGTGATACACTTCAATGGTGCATTTATGTTTTTAAGTAGATCCAAGTAAGGCTATTCAAGATTTTTCCTCACACACAACAATGTAAGATGAATCAAAATATGTGGTTCGAAGTTTTTGGAACTGTGGTGCTTGAATTCATTTGGGTTTTGCTTGGTTATCTGTTGTAACCCATTCTTGAAGGAATGTTTCATTTGCCATTAAATAATTTTTTTATCATTGTAAGCCCAAGTTTATAAAGTCTAAAATCTCACATTTGTTTTTTAATTGGACCCACTTTGTAATCATGTATGCAGGAAGGCAACAAACCAAGAAATGTGGAAGGATTTGAAGGTTAGATCCAAGTCAAATTTTGTCCTTCAAGTAAAAGTTCAAAAACTTATATGTGTATTTTGATAATTTACATGGTAGGGCATGGAAAGTATAATCAAATTTTCAACATAAACTTGCATAGTAACAACCTTAGACCTGCCTATTTGGCTACTTGAATTGTAGTTACATCTATCTACAAAATATTGATAACAAAATTACCAAGTATAAACTAGGCCCTACAAAAGAATTTTAAAAAAATTTATGCATGTTAAGCCATGAAATCAAAATCAATATTTAGCATCAAAACTTATTGATAGAGCTGAAATATTTTAGGTTTGTGTTGTCCCTTCTAATGTTTCCTTGAACTCTTCCAACAATTTTGCCACTGCTTTCAAACCCTTTTATGCCTAGTCAAGTTTATCAAAGTTGATAATGTAGTCTTTGTAGTGTATTTCTAACAACCTCAAGTACTCCTATTGCAGTATTTTATTTCAATTTTTTTGCTTGTCACCTCCAATTGTGAATTGATGTAAACCTACCACAATTGTCTCTTTTTTAACAAGTCCTTGTGCTTGTTTTCAGCATCCTTCAACTCCACATTTGTAATATATATCACTGGAAATTCAACATTGTTAATCTCGCATGCTTTCCTTTCTGTTAAAACAAAATGTTAGAGTGTTTGGCCCTTTAGTTTCATAAGTTTATTTTTCCTTCCCAAAATCAAATCCCATCACAATGTTGTTACATTGATCAATGTCTCTCCTTGTTGTCCCCTTACTTAGGCTTCTATCCTTCAATTTTGCACCCTTTTCAAAAAAACATCTTATCATCTTCTTGCTCTTGAAATAATAATTTTGAGCTACCTTGTGTGTTTCTCCACCTTGAAATTGCACTTTTGTTGCAAATTTTGCCCAATCACCTTTGTACCCCTTCCATTGTGCCACAATTCCCTTGGCAAATGCTAGGTTAATCTCACTATTAGTAATGAATTTTTTCTGATATACCTTGGGCCACATCTCCTCCACAAAAGCAATGACCTCTAGATTTGAACATTGTTTTTTGTATTTGTAGCCATGGCTATTAGGACACCTAATTCCCCACATTTTGTCACATTGCCCCACAACAATATCCTTAGGATCCATGTGTCTAGGATTTACTTCATTGTCTAAAAGTCCAACCTCTCTAGCAAACCACTCAAAATTCCTCTCTTTGAACTATTTATCACCCATGGTATCACTCATAGTTTTTGATCTACAAGCAAATTACTTTCTTGAAAGGAGGTCAAAACAAACTCTCTATGGGACACACTGACCTGAAAACATCAAAGGGAATGTGGGACATACTAAGTTGAAAGCAACAAAAGAAGTTTTTAAGACAAATTGAATTGAGAAACCAAAAGAGGTATGGGTTATTCAAGGATGGACACTTAAATATAGCAGTGATTAGAACCTCTCTTGTGCTTCACTAATGATATCAAAAGTACTTGATTTAAGTTGTTAATTACTTAGAAACATTTGTTAGAACTGCTAATAATTTGGAGCTAATAACTACTAACATGTGCATTATTTTGAGAGCACTAAAATTATTCATATGTAATAAATTAACCTTAAAACCATTATATTGAGAGTATTGAAATTATTCACGTGCAATAAATTAACCTTAAAACCATTATTTTGAAAGTACTAAAATTATTCATGTGTAGTAAATTAACCTTAAAACCCAACATCAATTAGGTTAATCCATTAATGCATTAATGTTTGTCACTAATCAATATTAAGTAGTGCAAATGATTATTAGAGTTTAATCAATTTCATGGACTATGTAGGTCTAGCTCCTTGGTGAATGTTTTTTTTAAGGGGTTGAGGTGGGGGCTTGGGTGTGTGTGTGCCAATGGTAATTGAGTCCAAGTTGCCAAGGTACTACAATTGGCATGACACTTTAACTACTTTTATAAATTGTAGGGATTGGGAGGTTTAATTCATTGGTGAAGTTTTTTTTCCTTTTTTTTTGTTGGGGGGGTGGGTATGCCAATGTTAATTGGGTCCAAGTTTACAAGCTAATAAAATAATGCATCAAACATTTGCATGGGCAACAAAAATTGTACCAAAAGCCCAACCTATAAACCCTAAAACCTAAACCCTAATTTTAAACACAAAAAAAACTTTAAACCTATAAACCCTAGCCGTAAAGACTAAAACCTAAACCTTAACCCTAAGCCAAAAAGATCAAACCTAAAACCCAACCTTTAAACCTTAAAACTTAAACCCTAATCTTATACACAAAAAAATACACCTTAAATCTTAAATTTCAGAGCTAAAAACCTTAACCTTAAGGACCAAAACCTAGAACCTAACCCTAAGCCAAAAAATCAAACTTGAAACCCAACCTTAAAACCCTAAGCTCCATTAAATGTAGGAACCATAATTCTATCAAATGTAGGGAAAAAAATTTCATTACAAGGGCAAAAGCATCCTTGGATGGACCATTAAGAACCACTTCAAAGAATGGTTAATGAACCAAAAATGCACAAATCATTTTCTTAGGCCATTTATTTTAAATGTTTTCACAACTATAAATTATATTTTTTCTCATGTTTACAATTGCATGCACTAATATATGGCTTGAAATTTATTTTGGAATTTAAAAATAAAAATTGTTAATTTTTTTTTCCTAATTAAAATGGCCCCTTCAAAAATTAATAGCCTTAATTTTGGAAATTCATAATTAAATTATACTTACTCAATTAATTGTTTAATAAAAACTTAAAAATAGAATGACTTCCAAGAAATCTATGGAACCTAATAAATGTACTCATTAAAAAAAATTATGAAAGTTTTTATTTAAATGTTTCTTATGATTTTTCAAAGTTTGATGGGTTTAGGAAAATCAAGGTGTGACATTCCTAACCCAAGGAGACTTTTGCCCACATGTATTAATCAAACCGCATAGAAACTCCATCATCAAAATTTCAAATGCCATGAATGAACAATTGTTGAAACATGCCAAAGATGAAAAGGAAGAATGTGGACTTGTGAAACCTGCAGATAATGAGTTGCATGTGACTCATAAAATTTTACTCCAATCCTCCTCCTAATAACATCTTTGTAGTTAGGAGAAACTATTGTTTCTGCACTCCACTAGTTGATCACAAGATTCTTGGTAAACATAAAAAAGGAGTTTCCATGTTTTTCCTTCATGTTGTGCAACCACAAAGCATGATTTTGAATATCCAAAAACATGCGCATATGTGTGCTCTTCCTGATGGTTCGCCTATCAACACCCAAAACTTTGGCAATCCCTCATTTGCTACTCACTGATTGTGAGGATGTTAATGTACATACAATATCTTTTGCCAACACAAGGTTGGATGGATGTTTGCCAATTAAATGAATGGTTAATCCTTCTCTCAAGTTACCAATTATTTCATGGTTTTGTTTCGCCATAGAGGCATCGACTAGGTATGTGGGTAACATATTGTTAAAATCGGATGCCCTAACTACTTTTCAAAAACAAGTTGTTGAAAGTCTTCATCATACCTTGTTAATTTTGTTGTAGCATAAATCGTTATACCTTTAGTGATCTTTGCACTTACCTTTTGTACATGTCTAACATATGCATCAATGGACTTTGTGCCACCATCTTCAGTAGTACCCACATTTTCAACAATTTTAATTTGGAGTTGTTTTTCAACTTGCACTTGAATTATTTTGCGTTTTCGACAACATTGAACCCTCTTGCATGTGTCTTCTTTCCATTTTCTCTTGTACCACTCGCGATAGGTTCTTGTGTTGTGTTCGACTTCTAACATGACAACCCCAGTAGAATCTGTTGAGTTTAGCTCCTTCGGTCCATTGAAGCCCTCCATTTCGCAAACATGAAACCTAGAAACACAAAACACTCAAATTACCACCCAACCAAAAAAACGAAAAACAAATTAGGGTCCAAATGACATATAACAAGCCAATGTGTTCATTTTGCATTTAAGACTATTGTCCTTTTTGGGGTCCTTTTTCCCAAAAGACATGTTCTCCTAAAGGAATTATATTATAGTTGCAAATGGGACACCTGGTGTAATGTACACATCATACATACAGATGTAATCAATCATGTTTGATTTTTTGGCACCTATAGTACAATTACTATAAATGTAACATTCAATCAACAATTATGTTACAACTAGTGTACAACTTTGACACATATGATTATGCCACATGGTTGCATTTCCATCGCCCATTAGATATGACATTTGCAATTAGTTGTCAACTATGATTCCTATTTATATAACTAATTGTGCAACTATGTTGTCACTATGTTGAAATTATAGAAACACTGTTTTTCCACTATTTTGTGATTATTGTTTAATTGTTCATAAGTTAATAACTTAAAAATTCTTATTTAATAATGATTTTTTAAATAATTTATTGGTTGCTAAATATAAATTAATACATAATTTACTCAATTATTATGAACTAATTAATTAGACTGAATAATTAAATATTAATCAGAATTAATCAGTTTAATTCTGATAATAAATTATTTGAAGTTAAATAATTAATTATACGAAATAACTAACTAAAAATTAAATTAATTAAATTGATTGGTTCAAATAATTAATTAGTAATATAATTCAAATAACTAAACCAAATAATTAATCCTAATAATTAATTATCAGATAACTAGTTATTTAATTATTTAAATAGACTTATTAATTCAAAAAAATTTCAAAGGACTATTTTAGATAATTAATTGACATATATAATTATCAAATAATTACTTATTTTATTTTATTTTTTTAAACGAAGAATTTGAGAATTTTTAAAAAAAAATTACAACTCAATTTGCAACTAAAAGATTTAACACATAAGTTTTGTCCTTGAATTTCATTTCACAAACTATATGAAAAGAAGGTGTCTTTCTCGTGTTCACATTATACTACATGTGTTAATTTGGGATGAGTTTTAAAAAGTTTAACCCTAAAAACAAAATATAATATAAAATATTTACATGGCTATTCTTCTACCTTCTTACCTACCTTTATACCTTTCTACCTACTTACCTACCTAAGTAAGTAAATAGGCATGTAATGTAAGTAGGTAGGTAGGTAGGTAGTCTAGGTATGTAGGTATGTCCTACCCACCTAGTTTTGCCTGCCTACCTACCTACTTCCCTACTTACCTATGTCTATGTATTGACCTACTTAGCTACTTAAATAGATTTTTTTTGAAAAATTCAATTAATATGCCACATGGCAACTTTTGACTATGCCACATTTCACAATTTAAAACCATCATAAATGAACAATCATAATGGATGGTGGAGATCAATATTTCAAAAATCATAATTTTCATCCAAAAATTACAATGGTGTAACATGTCAAATTTTGATGAATTAATGAAAAATGACATCAACATGACGTTACCATGGTAGTTGCAAACTAGTTGCATTATAGTTACATAATAGTTGTTTTTACATAGTTGTAATTGAATTGCATAAGTTGCATATGTATACGGTTTGACATACGGTGAGTTGCATTTGTTGCAATTCATGCAACTTGTCCAATAGCATTGACACCTATAGAAATATGTTGAGTTGCAAATGAGTTGCAATTGGTCATTGCAACTCAAAAACCCAGTTGCAAGGTTAGTTGCAAATCACCACAATTTTTCATATGGGAATTGAATTGGCACCACCTTGAAACAAAAATAGTGAGGGGGTTACTTATGCATTTTGGGATTGAGTCTTGAGTAGATGCGGTGTTCCAACAAAAATGTTCATGAATTAGAACATAAATTTCCAAAGAGAATTTTAGGAGTTGTGTGAATAGTCTTTGATAGACCATAGGACTACTTCTCCTGGTCATCATAAAGTTAATGGCTTGGCTAAAAGGATGGTACAAATGGTGAAAACAAGTTTACAAATATATGGCTTATAGAACGGGCATATAGATGATTAGGACATACAGTTGCCATGGTTGGCCACAAGAGACTAATTTAGCTAGCAAATGTCACTAGCTTCAATTTCCTTTTACTTTTTATTTTTTGAGTCTAAACCCCAATTACTAACATCCATTCATAAGGATGTGGCCCATGTGGTTAATTTCATTGATACCAATGTGTGCGTTCAAGCTTGTGAGTAACATGCAACATTGTTCAAAATATTCATGCTTATGGCAATGAAAAACTTGGCCATTGCATAACATTACAATATAATATAGTATGCCACCATATGTGGGGGTGGGTATTGACCTAAGGTTCAAAGGCTTGAACTTGAAAATTATGTTTATTTGTAATAGACAACACCTACCACATTGGATGTGATAGTTGGTCTTGTCAATCTATATGTGAAAAAAGTTTTACTTTCTAAGGTTTTGTTATTGGAAGGTATTGATGGTCAAATATGGAAAGATGATGCATAGAATTATGCATCATGCCACCTTCCACATTTGAATGACCAAATGGACCCATCATTAGCTATAATTCTAATAGGTTTGTGATGCATGTTATGTGGAGAATCATGAGGTGCAACAATCAAGTTGGTTTGTTACCATTGTTCTAAGGGATGGCATATGGGCTGTTTTTACATCATCATTATGGAGGTTCCAATAGAAGATTGGGGATGTTCACAACGTACTAGGACATAGACATGGTCTTGATTTAATGAACAATGGATTTGATTTAGGGAAAGGTGTAATTTGGCTAAACATAAGAGATTGCAACTAGCCAACTAATGATGGGCCTTACATTGCACCTAACCTATTGATCTCATCATGTTTGAAATCAAACTTCTTTCATACGTTCCCATACCACATTATGTCATATTTGATCATAAATTTAACTATTTACTGTAAGAAAACTTTTATCCCAACTAGAGGGACAATTTGTGTGCATGTTTTTAGGATGTGATCAACATCAACCTCATCTTGTTGCTCCCATTCCTTGACTAGTAGATAGCCTAGATTTATAGCCAAGCTCAAGCTAATGAATACCTACCAAATCCATAGTAGTGCCCTACACCTTGGCATGCATTTAGAATAACTCTTTGAAGTCTGTTTCTTGAAAGGAAACCATGCAACTGAAATTATGAATGTAGACCTAAAGTTTGACACCACAACACTTGTGTAAATAATACCTTACCCTAATATCAGTTTCATCATTAAATAATCCTCAAAATAGTGAAAGGAAATTTAGTGAAATAAGGAAGTTAACATGTTGAAAATCATCATAATTATCATAGACTACACGCTGAATGATTTCACCACTCATATCACAATATTATAATAGATGAAGGAAAAGATTGTAATTTTAATTTTAAAACACGAATTCATTTTTCGAAAAAAATAATTATTTGTTTTGTCATATGGAAACTGACCCTAGGCTACAATACTAATTATAAGGTGTGCCACCAACGGACAAACATGATCAAAACCGAATATTGCTTAGGATATAGGGTTTAATACAACATGAAATTGGTTTGAAATATTCCAACCACTTACCCAAAAAAAAAAAAAAGGGGGTGAATCACACACAAATCACCAAAGCCCAATATCTCACTCTGGGCTAGAGTGAAAAGGTTTCATGTAATTTTCACTAGAGCAGGGGCATTAGGGGCATTTTGTTGGGATGCAAGCTTGACCATTCTCATTGGACACATTCATCCTATTTCTTGCATGACATCCATCTCATGGCAACTTGGCCACACATAAGAAAAAACTCAACTCTCTTTTTCTTTCTCTTTGTTTCTTTTCGACAAGGGTTGAGTGAAAAGGGTAAAAATCACCAGATTTCTATACTTGGTTTTAAGGGTGTAGCCAAAATATAGAAGGATGGTTAAAGATTTGTACTTCACATTTGATTCATAGCCAGATTTGGCTAAATCTTGCTAGAGACGATCGCCACTTTTTGTATGTCTTTGTATGGATGATAGCCACTTCGGCTACAAACAAAAATGCCTTTAAAAGAAACCACTCATATGAATCAGAGTGTGCAGTTTGCAGTCCTCTTGTAGTGTGCAAGTTCCATCATGAGTAATTTTTGAATGGATCATAAATCATGATGAATGACAAGGTCATTGACTTAGCCACAATAGGGCGATTGGAATTTTGTTTTTTTTTGAAATGGGTGTTCCCAATAGCACCACACTTTGTCCCCATATCCATTGCCCAAAGTCCTCCTCTTGTAACCTATATAGTTAGGCCAAAGGAAAAAGAATATGTCTATTTTCCGAGTGCCCAAAGATTGATAACATTTTTTTGGTGATGGGCCAATCAAAGAGAGGCCCATCCCATCACTTTAGAAAAAAGAAAGGGGGCTCTCCACAACTAATTAGGTGGTAATATGAAACAAACTTATGACACATATTTCTCTTGTTGCTACTACTAATTCTACTTCTACTACTATTACCATTACCTTACCCTAAGGTCAGTTTCGTCATTAAATAACCTCAAAATAGTGAAATGAAATTTTGCAAAAAATATGAAGTTGACATGTTGACAATCATCATAATTATCATAAGCTACACTCTAAATAATTTCACTACTCTTATCACAATATTATAGTAAATTATGAATAAATAAATAAAATATAAATAAATAAATAAATAAATAAATTCTCCAAATTTTAAAAAAGGAAGTCATTTTTTTGAAAAAAAAAAAAAAACCATTATTCGTTTTTGTCAATGTGGAAACTGACCCTAGGCTATGGGTATTATATTGTCAATGCCATTTTTTTGTTTTTGCACAAAAGAAGTGGGGGGGCGGGGGGCGGGGGGCGGTGGTGTTACTTTTAACAAAAGAACTACCTAGTAGAGAGAGAGAATCCTTTGTGCCAACTTTGTGCCCATAATGAAAACCACCACCAGAATGACTGTACAAAGAAACAAGGATCCCAGCAGACCAATAGTACCAACTCCCCCTTCTTCTTTTTTGTTATTGGCCTTGCCTTGGTAGGCAAGGATATTGTTGTTGTTTAGATTCATTATAGAGTATAGTAGCTTAAGGGATTTTGGCCTCTAGGTAATGAATAATAGGTCTATTTTATTTTTATATGAGGATTTTTGAAAGATGATAATTTTGGCTTGTGTTGAAACTTGAGATTAGTTCTAGAGTTATGATAATATCTTGAAGGATTTTGGTTTCCTTTAGAGGATTTTTTGAAGATTATATTTTTGCATGCTGAAATATTTGAGTTTCCATAATTCTTCTTCTTTTGCCTGAAGATGCTTAATGATGTATGTAAATGGCAAGGCCACATTTGTGTCACACATCCCTTGTTTTCATTTTCATTCTTTGCAGTAATGATATGATACTTTCATTCTTTCTGCAAGTGTGATGATGACTCTCTCTCTCTCTCTCTCACTCTCACTCTGACCACATTATGAGTAATGAGTATATAAACTATGAAACTATAAACCCTTTTTTTTTATATTCCTGGGCTCTCAAATTGCATTGCAAGCTCTCAAATTGCAACACATTATTATTATTATTATTACCTTTCAGTTTTGTGCCAGTCAGAAAAATGATCATGTCTCAGTGGGATTTGCCCAAAAGCACTGAGTGAGATCCACCCACACAACCCAAGTCTGGGGATTCATCCAAGTTTGCTGTGTGCAGGTGCCATTATAGCCATTGCTGGGGGAGGACCTGCCCTTCCAATTTCAACTTCATCATAATTGTCACTCAAGAGAGGAGATGTCATAGGCTACTACTACTGTTTAGGGTCAAACTGCTCTTGTCTTGTGAATGAATGTATGTATGAATGAATGATTGTATGTATGTATGTATGTATGTATGTATGTGACTGGAACATTGGAAACATTTTGATTCATGAGGTCTAGTAAATAGGAACCATAGTACCTTTGCCATTTTGGCAAAAAATATTATTATTTGAGCTGAAATTTTAATAAAATCAAAAGTTCAACTATCAAGTTTTGAATCACAAACCTTCCATGACAATGATTTGAAAATTGGAGTAGTCTAAGCACTCTAGATTATTGCATAAGGTCTTGTTTATTATTTTATATAACCATTACCTATTGAAAATTTCATAATTAAAATACCAAGTGCTGAAGTTAAGATTTCGAATTTGATTCATTATTCAGTAGTTTTTTGTCGAAATGGTGAAGGTATTACAATAGTCTACAAAGTTCCAAATGGTGTGGTAGAATCTCTCCCCCCACACTATCGATTACATTACATAATTGTCATTGCTCAAAGCTTGTTAAAGGCCATCCATCACATAACTGCTTCTTGGGGTCCTCCCAATGGCCATTACCCAATACATAGTGTGCACATAGGTGTGACTCTTTAGAGGAAATGAACATCCAAGTAGGATCCAAGTGTCCCCAATTGAAGGGCAATATGATTGACTAATTTTTGTCATTGGAAATTAATTTAAATTTAGATTTTAAAAAAAAAACAATTGGGCTATATCATCAAGGTCAAAGAGCTCACTCCAATGTTGGGTGGGTATCACAAAAAGGAATGGGTATTTGACAATTCTCATATGCCATTCTTCGGAGGTGAAAATCGATAGGTATCATATGAGATGATACATGGATCAATACTAATCACCCTAACAATTTTCTAGTTAGAGGTTTAAAGGTATAAGGGTTTGGAGTTTAGAGTCCCAAAATAAGATTTGTTTTCAAAATCTCCTCAAGGAGAAAGAGAGTCTTAACCAGTAGACCAAATGCCCTCATATGTGAGAGGCTTGATGATTTTTTTAATTAAAAAAATTGTCTAGTCTTAAAAAGGCTTGAATATAAACATCATTATCTTAATAATTGGGTTATAAATTAACATTTTTTTCATTTAAGACAATTTGAAAAATGAGGTTGGTCTTCAAATGTTCTTAAATATTTCAAGAACCAAGGTGGTTTCTAAAAGATACCTAAAGAACCTAAAAACCTTAACCAACAATTTTTAGAGAAAAAATGAAAGCCATCCAACACTAGTTCACATTTGTAAGGTTACATAGTCATGTTCACACTTGGTCCAATGGCAAAAGCCACACTAATATGATCTTATGATGTAAATATGTGCATTTTCCTATTCGAAAACCCACTCAATATCCAATATCTAGCATTTAGAAGTGAGATGAAAAGTTGGATGTGAATTAAAAACAACAAAACAAACACCATTGCATTTTTTCCTTTCAATTCCTTTCAATATTGCAAACCTACAAAGACCCAAAATCCCTTTACATATCACCATTAAAAGGTCAAATTGTCAAACCCATGGATTCGAAAGTTCAATTTCTTTTTTTTAAGGTAGAGAAAATTTGAAACTTGAAAATTCAATTATTTTTTTTTCAAATTTTTGCAATGGACCAAACATTTCACGAAAAATGTTCTAAGAAGTTACCATAAATTCAAACCTTTGAAATTAAAAAT
>Ga0209611_10000149_pt1 | contig 85315 bp, 70 predicted proteins | sample S1TSphgellanicum_3_FD_187693 | JGI IMG/M metagenome (GOLD analysis project Ga0209611, IMG submission 187693) | Host-associated microbial communities from peat moss isolated from Minnesota, USA - S1T2_Fc - Sphagnum magellanicum MG (SPAdes) (version 2) | ecosystem: Host-associated > Plants > Peat... | reverse complement strand
ACCAAAAAAATTCCCCCCCCCCCCCTCCCCCCCCTCTCTCCCCCAAAGAAAAAACCTTGGGCCTCTTGGGTTCATATTTTCTTTCATCATCTCATTGGCAAAGTATAATTTCTATTCTTACATTTGTTTTCATCAATTTTTTTAATCATAATTTTTCTTATTTTTTCATGTTTAGAAAATATATATATTTAATTTGTAGATTAGGATGTCCCATTTTTGTCTTGGTTGATTATTGGTTATATTTTTAGTGATCAAACATTTGAATTTTGAATTATTTCTGATCAAAAGGTATACATAAAAAAAACAGGCCATGGAATAGAAAGAAAATAATTTTTTTTGTGAAGAAAAAAATTTCTAAAGAAGAAGTAAATTTTGTTTTGATTCCAGAAATATTTTGAATTTAATTGAATTTTTCTTTGAATTTTATTCTAGTTTTTTTTTTAAAAATCTTCAACACATAATTAGATTGAATAATATTTAAAAACAAGAATAATAAGCGCAAAATAAGAAACATAATCATTTCAATTTTCTTTCATTGTAAATTTTAGCATTTTGGATCATGGAATTAGAATCAAAGGTTACCCAAACCAAAGGTTATGAAATTGAGAACTAGAATAGGCCTAATCTGAAAAAAAATAAAAAATAAAAAATGGAATCGCATCCCATTTTTGAAATAATAATAATAATTTGAAAGTGAATTGGAGCTGATTCTTTGAAAAAAATTTAAAACAAAAGCAAAAGTTCTTCCTAGAAAATAAGAACCACCAAACATTGGTAAATACAAATGTTTGTCAATTTGTATTGAGAAAATGGTTAGTTATCCATGATTGCCAAAAGGGCGGTTATCCATAATGACATATTAAATTTGAATTTGGTTAATAATCAAAGAAAAGACTATACTTACCTAACATTCATTCTATAAGATCCAACAAGACCTTTGTTAATGGGATATTGATTCAATGAAAACCAAAATGTACCTTTCTATTAAGTGCAAAATTAGTTTGGTTTAACAACTTTAATTTGGGCCACTCCCCTCTACCCCTTGGAAGACATCCACGGGGTTTCATAGTATTCACTCTCCCACACATTCTTTCTATGTGGATACAATTATCCTTCTGCTACCTTGTTTGATCCAAACAACAATCGCCCTTTTACTCACAACACTAACCTCTTACCCTTGCTATACTAACCCTAACCCTAACCTAGTGAATCACAATTAGTTAGGAATTGCACTTTTCTTATTTTTTGGATATAAATACCCTTCCCTTACCTTGTCTAATCCAAACATCAACTAACTTTCTTGCTCACAACATTATCTTCTTATTTTTACTATACTAACCCCAACCTTAACCCAATGAATCATAGCCAATTAGGATTTGAATTCTTTTTCTTTTCTATACATGTTTCTAAACATAAGTATATTTCTCCTACCTTGTCTAAGCTAGACAATAGTTACCCTTTGTACTCCCACATTATCTTCTTGCTCTTGTTATAACTAACCACAACCCTGAAACCAGGTATTCATAACCAAGTCCACACACACATAACTTGTAACAATAAGAGAGAATTTTCTTCAACACATAGCTACACACATAACTTGTAGCAATTAAAGAAAATATTTTTCAAAACATAGCTTCACACATTAGAAAAAAATAAAATTACATGGGTTTATTTAGTCCCTAATGTGGATTTCCTCTTCAACAAGCTCTTACCCTACTTGATATAACATTATCCTATCTATCAGCAGCTCTTCATCTCTATCCTACCTCTATTCACAACCTTGCTAACAACATTAATTCTTCCAACTCCTTGAGACTAAACTCCCTCCTATCTTTCTTTACCCTCACCCCAAGGGGACAAACCTCTACTTTCTCCTTAAGTCAACCCCCTTCCTCCTCCTCTTCCTCCTCCTTTTCTACCAAGCCCTAGCACAAGATCCATGTACCTCTCCCACCTTTGCCCTTGAATAAAGTGACCACCAAAATTGTCTTGAGCAGTCGCCAACACCACCACTAATGTATTCACCAACTCTTCATGTTACTGGGTTGGACGTATTTGGTTAACCCGCCTTCTCATGATGCAACAACTTCCTCTTGCGTGTTTACCTCTTCAAAATATATCTAATCCCACCAAGTCTACATTACTCATCATCCCTCTTCACTCCCCTCCCACTACCTCACACACCACTCATCACTCAAAATAATGAAGGTGGTCAACAAATTATTGGAAGAAAGAAAATTATTGTCTTAACCTAACCTTAATATCTAACACGTTTCTAGAAGACTTAACTGTCATATCCATACCCCCTTATTCAGGACGCCTACTAGCCTAGGCTAAAACATGATAACCCTATTTTAACCTAGCCTAGTGATCTTACCCTCCCCCACTTTATCCTCTCCAAGTCACCCATCCTCAATAGTCCATCTTGGATAAGATCCTCCTATTATCATAGTCCATGAACCTCCAATTAAAACCCCAAAACTTCATTAGTTGGCCTACCTAGGCTTAACCCAAATTAGGTTAGGCTAATTAATGCCCAACATTTTCCATGTTTCATCCCAATAGGTTTTTGAATCTTTAAACATTAAACCTTTGAGTTATCACTTTCCTTTTGCATGCAATTCCACTTTCAACTCCCCAATTAGCTTGAATTTGATTGATGTGAATTGCTAATTATGGTAAATGCATGTGGAATGAAGAAACTTTTTTGGGTGAATAAATTTTACCTACAAAATCTACCTTGACATTATAGTAGGTGGTTTTTAGGTCAAGTATTATGGTGAATATTAAAACCAAAACTTGGGAATATTGATAATTGACTAGGGTGTTGTTGAGACAAACCAAAATGATAATTTGTGTGATTATCAAAAAAAATTCAAAATCCAATTATTTGATACCATGTGTGAGTTAAAAATAGTCATTTCACAAAGACCCTCTCCCATTACTTTTATATAAAAAGAAAATAAGACTTATAAACATGAGTTCATGGTTTTAATACATACTTAACCACTATGATTAGATGTGGGATAGGAATACAATGGAAGATTGCTTCTTATCCACATACCATCCATTCATGCATGGTGCATAGGTGGGTGCTAGTTCATGCCAAAATGAACCAACACCTATTATAGAATGTTTGTGCAAGATGGATGGTTTATAGATTGGAAACACATTTTGTTATATTCTTGTCCATTGTGGTTAGGTACATGTATTAACTAATGTTCTCAATGGGTATATCAATGGAACCTTGGTATATGTAGATCAAGGTATACCTAGTCTTGGTATAAAAAGGTTAACTAGATTAATATAACCTATTGTTATAGTTTTAAAATATTAGCATTATCCAATATTATGGGCCAATGATATTTCTACAGATAACTTTAAAATGTACAATTCAATCTAGACTAAAAAGGTGCCTTTTTCATGAGTTTAGGTGTTCTCTACTACAACTAAAGAAGTTATAGTCTCAAGAGCTCCAACCTTCTATTTCTTGAACTTGAATTTATTCATTGAAATTTATTATTTTATGTGCAATTTCTAAGGTATACCTTTGCATCCCCTATTGAGTTTGACATCACCTTTGGGACCAATTTTTTTTTATCTTGAATGTAGTTGCATCTTAAACCAAAGGATAACTTGTTTGAGTTTATTTCTAACATTCAATGAGCTACTATTTGATTCAAAAGATGTTTACACTACTCAAAAGATACTAATTAATTCTATTTGATTCAAAAGATGTTTACACTACTCAAAAGATACTAATTAATTCTATTTGATTCAAAAGATGTTTACACTACTCAAAAGATACTAATTAATTCTATTTGATTCAAAAGATGTTTACACTACTCAAAAGATACTAATTAATTCAAGAGATGACTACAATATTGAAAAGTTTGAGATGAAGTTCCAAAAACGGTATATTAGCTTAAATATTCAAATGCAATTTTCCATTTCAATCAAAGTGAAATATAAGGCTAGAATATTGGTATTGGCTAGTGTCAAACTTCAAAAGTCATGACTATAAATAATATTGGTATTAATGAATGTTACACCTATAGTCAAAATGTTTATATTTACTTGTATTTAATCTTTAAATTTATCAACTTATTGAAACCTAATTGGTAAAAAATCCTTCAAGATTCTAGACATTATACTTGTCACAAATAATCATCATATGTTGTCCAACAAAAAAATTGAAAAAAGATCCAACAACTCCAATTTGAATTTTTTAGAATTTTGACAATAATGAATATATAAGTACATTAAATCTTCTATAAGCTAGTGATGTTATTAAGATATCCCATTTCAAATATGCAATGATTTGGATTATCCCCTACATGGAAAAGGTCTTGAGTTCAATTTTCCTTGAAATCTTGACAATGTAGGTTTAAGTTTTTTTTAACAAGCCCTGATGAAAATCAATTAATGTTGAACATTAGCCATACCTATGGTATAAAAATGGACCCAATTGGTGTTTCTTTAAAATATTATATATGTCCAACATTGGTTCCAACCATTGACATGTGTTGACTACCTATTTAGTTGGCACCAAATGCTTTACCTAATTCCTTACATATGTAGCAAACATGTCCATTCTTTCCATAGTTAAAATCTATCCACACCTAAAGGTAGAGTGGTTAGAGTTAGAAGCCATATCAGCTTTTTACTTAAACCTCACAAGGCAAAAACAATCTAGCTTAACATTAAGGATACCATAAAATTTTGTTTTGTTGTGAATGGCACACATAAGCAAAAATCAATCAAAATGCAACCATCGTACTTGTAACTATATTTGACTTGTAGTTGTTTCCAACTAGCTTTGAGAATATTTACAACTATAAGATCAAATTTTAACTATTTTGATCATTGTTGGGACTACATTGCAACTTCATTTTATGCATTGGATGGTTTTTTAATCCACTTTCATCTCTGAATAGGATAATATGTCCCATTACTCCCAATAGTCACCAAGTTAGTTGCACCCTTAGTGGTATTTCACGGTGATTTAAGGGTATATTTTTATGTATGTATTAAAAATATATTTAGGATATATCACTCATATAATAAATATATTTTTTTCTGTATATTAATTATGTATATGTATGTATAATCTTCATATATTGAATCTAAAAATTGATATTTTGAATCTGAAAAATATTATTTGAATTTTCAAATTTAATTTATGAGTTTTGAAAAAAAATCTGAAAATCTGAAAATCGATATTTCAATTCAGATAATTGTTGTTGGATCTGAAAGTTGTTATTTCAATTCTTTAAAAAATTATTTGAATTTTAAAATTCATATTTCAGATCTGAAATTTGTTATTTGAATCTAAATATTGATATTTCAATTTTGATCATTTTTATTTCAAACTGAAAAATTTTATTTCAATCTGAAAAATTTTATTTGAATTCTAAGAAATTTTATTTGAATTTGACATTTCATATTTGAGATCTGAAAATTTTATTTTGAATCTGAAAATTGATATTTCAAGTTTGATAATTGTAATTTGAATCTAAATATTTTTATCCCCATTCTTTAAAAGAAATATTTAAATATTTATTTTAAAAGTTGAATCTGTAAATTGATATTCAGTTTTAAATTACTTTATTCAAAATTGAAATTAATTATCTAAAACTTGAAAATTATTAAATGAGTCTAAAAATGGATATGTCAAAAAAAAAAAAATTAATGGATCTAAAAGTGGATGTTTCAATTATGAAAATTATTACTTAAAATTGAAAAACGTATTTCAAATTTTTAAATTATTTTTGAATTCTGAAAAGTTTCATTTGAATCTGAAATTTGATATTTGAAATTTTGAAAATTGGTAATAAGAGCTATAACAAGTGAAATAGTAAGAAAAGTGATAATGACAAAATAGTTAGCCACTAGCTACATTAATAATTTCGTAAATACTATATTTAATATTATGATGTGAATTATTATTAAAAGATTATTATAACTACTGAAATTATTATAATAATTTATTATTATTATTAAATATTGATTATTATTTAGTAAATAGCTATAAAATGAGATGATAATAATAATAAAATAACTAGCTAGGCTAGCTACTAATTACACTAATAATAATGACATATTATTATTTATTACTTATAATAATGGATATAGTTAGGAGGTAAATTAACGTAATTTTGGTACCTAGCTTAACCTAACTTGACATAATTATTTAATTAGTAGTTGTTTGTTAATACATGCAACTAGTTATTAGAGTGCAACTAAAAATTTATCCCATATTTTTTTCTTTTTTTTTCAAGTTTGGAAATTATATAAGTAAGTGCATTGAAACATTGAAAATACACACTGAACATTAAAAACCAAATGCCATTTGGGATGAACCAATTACATAGGCTTGACCTTTAAAGGTTAAACTTGGAATAAAATAAGATTTGAAAATGTAACTACTTCTTATCCTAGGTTATTTAGCTACTATAAAATTGTAGGATTCAGTAACTTAATTACCAACAAGGAAAGGGTTGTTGGATAAAAAAGAAATAATAAGAAAAATGGAAAGACATGAAAAGAGGACCTATTTTTAGTTTGCCTATTGTCATGTTACAACTACCATCCTATAACAACTACTATCCTTTGTAAACCTTAAAAAAAACCCATAGCCACTTGTAAACCTCTTACAATTGCCACCCATTGTTTATAGTGCCTATAGACCATTTGTAGCTATTACCTATTGTCTGCAGTGTGTGCAAACCCTTTGTGGATGTTGCTTACCATTTGCAATGCCTATAAACCTTTTGTGGCTAATGCTTACTGTTTGTAATGCATGCAAACCCTTTGTGGCTATTGCTTTTTGGAATGCATGTAGACTATTACTGGCTAATGTTTATTGTTCATAGGGCCTTTAAACCCTTTTTGGTTACTACTTACCATCTACAACACCTTTAGACCTTTTATGGTTATTATTCACCGTTTACAACACCTTTAGACTCGTTGTGATTGTGTATACCATTTGCAACAACATTACCTTCCCTACAAACCTCAAATCTCATGTCTACCTCTTTGTTGTTGCCTTCTAATGGTAACTACCCTCCCATGGTTGAAAGTATTTCCTATTCTAAAATCTACCATAGAAAATGAAACGTATGAAAGAAATGAATAATTTATATATGAACACAACAAAACTTTATGTAATACGGGTATGAATTATTTTCTCCTTTCTTTTCATACTCTAAATAGAACTAAACACCAACAAAGAGCCATGAGAATCCATCAACCATTTTCCATTACAGTAATGAAAGTACAACTTGCTTCCATACTTTCTTCCTCTCTCTTCAATGTCACATACACATTTCTCTCCCCAAGAGAACTCTCCTAGCTACATCCAATTTAGAATCATACAAAAGAATGATTCACAATCCTCCTCTTCAAAGGATAAATAAGGAACACAAGAAAGATATTCACCACACAAGGGTTGAGTCCTTATTTTCCTAGATTTCATTATCCTTCTAAATTTCCTTATCCTAATCCCTTCCACACATCCTAGTTAAAGGAAATTCATCCATCCATCCTTTATCTATTTGAATTAATTCATGTAAATGGCTGCACCCTTTAATAAATAAAAGATGGTAAGTAGGATATTTACCACTAATAATCAAATAGTTACTAGGATGACCTTTTAAATAAAATAGATTAGGATATTATTTCTAGTAACTAATATTATTTCTATTAGAAAATTTCCCATAATTAACTTTTGATTATTCTACCCCATGAAGGTCATTCACTATACCGACTGTACTATCATTAGAAAACACTTTCATTCTCATGTGATTGTTTTGTCATTTGAGAATAACTACCATCTAGTGACAATACTACCATCTCCTAACATTGATGGTGTTTAACCAACATAGGACAATTTTCTACCATTAACAACTACCTACCTAGTTTAAACCTACCTACCTAACGTAAGTAGGTAGGACTATGCTAGGTAGATAAGTAAAAAGGCTAAGCTATTGACTTACATATGTGGATTAAACCTAAGTATCTTAAGCCTCCTTAAACTACCTATAAATTGCCATGTGTCTCCTTGTAATTCGAAAAAATATTAACCTACAAAATTGCCACATGTCACCTTGTATTCGATCAAAAAATTAACCCACAAACTACCACATGTCCCCCTTTAATTTGCTAAATATTACACTTCATTAGTTTAGGCTAGGTTTTTTTAGGCTAATAAACATGTTGTGTGTCATATTGACATTTGTTGCTACTAGTACACATGGCACAATGTAAGGTCTAACCAATTTAGTTGTATGTTAATTGCATGGCAATCACATAGACCATACGTTTTGCATATAGATGAAACCATATATGTTGACTTTGACTTCATTCATCATCTGTAGGTAAAGAAAAAAAAGTTCGTGTGGTTGACACCAAGGTGACTATTTCTTGTTGTTGATAATTCTTTTTAAATTACTATTGTCCCAAACAAATAAATGGTTTTTACATTTATGTATAGGGGAAGGCCTGCTCCCCCAAGGTCTCCCCTAATTTGAAGGTGTAGCGTTGATCACAATAGCCCAATGGTGTAGGTCCAAAGTGAGCAAGGGTATAGGCTCAAGGGCATAGGCTTGACGTGATCCTTCCCCAACATAAAGCATCAAATGTTCTTTTATTCAAATGGCCTAAGGTCTATATGTGATCAATGGAAGGGCCTTTCAATTGACAAACAAATTTTCCATGAGAGGAGGTGCATTCAAATACATTGAAAAAAACGCTTGGAGTGCTTTACCTTTTAAGGAATTGGACACGCAGAATTGTAGGGAGCATTTTGTGAACAAGGTAACACACCACTGGATTAAAGCTCCTGTGTTCTCGCATATCCCACTAAATTCTCACATTTTTGTTCCTCCCTAATTCCATTTGCATGTTCGTGATTGTTAGTTGGCTGAACCTCCTAACTCACATTCTTTCATGTCCATGATCATGTAAACTCAACGCTCCCATTTTTCATGGCCCATGGGCTGTAAACTCAATGCTCCTGTTTTGCATGTTCTTGGTTGTTAGTTGGCTGAACCTCCTAACTCAATCTTTTGTGTCCCATGACTTGTAATCTCAATGCTCCTGTTTTGCATGTTCTCAGTTGTTAGTTGGCTGAACCTCCTAACACACAATCATTTGTGTCCCATGACCTATAAACTCAATGCTCCCATTTTGCATGTTCTTGGTTGTTAGTTGGCTGAGCCTCCTAACTCACAATCTTTTGTGTCCCATGACTTGTAAACTCAATGCTCCCAAACAATCAGTCACGTGTGATAACCAGCTCAAGCATGTTGGTTATTGTGAACAGTCTCAGTGCTCATGCTCCTCACCTATTGTTCATGATAATCAGTGTGCTTTCACCAGTTACATAGTTAAAACCCAAATTCCATGCCATATAGATACAGATAGCTTCAGATCATCTGCCAAATAATTAAATAATTTTGAAGATTCCATTTCAAAAAATTAGAATGTTCTCAAATACTCCAGAAGATCCTTCATTTTCCTTCACAAATATTTGTTCTTTGAGAAAAGCAAAATTTGAAAAGTTGAGCATTCTAAGAAATAACATAATTTGTGCCAAATTGCCTAGGTACTCTAGTATTCTCCAAAGGTACAGAATATCAACCTACTTTTCCATGCATTTCCATATACTACGATTGTGGTGTAAACCTGCCAAAACTTAAATGTTTTTAAAATGTTAGCGGAAGATATATTATTATACACCACAATTTGTCATCTGCAGAACTGGGACATTGTTTTGCTTCTAAGCAGGTTCTTACTTTTTTTTTGGTTCTTCAAATGTTCCCTCTTCACAGATCTTTTCAATCTAAAGATTCATTACAATTTTTCTTGTGTCCTTAAATCAGGTAATCTGTTGAACAAGGGCATTACTAGAAATGGGGTACCCATTCAGACTTCACATTATGGAGCCCCTTCCAAAACCATCAACACTAAATCAACATCTTCCTATATAAAGCCTTGAAAGCAACAACTACTTTCCAAAAACCCAAAACCCTAAAATCGCATCTCCCTTTCAAAACCCAAACTTGAAAACAGCAACATCTTCCTTCAAAAACACATATCCCCTTAACAACACTATCTTCCTTCCAAAACCTAAAACCCTAAACCCTACAGCACACCATCTTCCTACCAAAACCATCATAACATCATCTCCAAAACTCACAACCCCAAAACAAGACCACCTACCATCCTATAGGCATATCCAAAACCAACATCTTCCTTCCAAAACCCAAAACCTAAAATGACAATAATCATCCTTCCAAAACCCTAACCCTAAAATGACAATAATCACCCTTCCAAAACCCACAAACCTAAATGACACCCTAGTCCTTCCAAAAACTGAACGATGATGATGGATGTGGTGCTTATGATCTTGCACTGTTGTTGAAGCTTTTATCTGATGAAAGATTGTTACTGAACTCTGCTGTTTGGAAAAGACTTGACTAATCGGACTCGACTGATCTACTGTCACTGTGACTTGGCTATAGCTAAGAATTCACACAATCACCACTTGCAATGGGAAGGAAACAACACTACCACATACTAGATTTAGAGCATCCCAAAGGAAAAAGACCAAGCTCCAGGGCACAGCCAGCATCACTAAAGGTCTCAACCTCAGACTTGAACTCCACTCATGCTCTAGTGAAAATGGACTAGGCAACTGGGTCTTGCAACCACATCACAAGAGTGTATGCTAAATATTGAACTAGGAGTGTCAACCTTCATTACTTACATTGAGAGAGCATTCATAACTGAAGCATACACACCTCTCCTCTGCAGAACCTTGTCCCTGACCTACACATACAGTATCTCTTCCGGTTGGCCTTGCAGCCTCTCTGTTGAATCATATCATTTCAAGACATCTGGCCTCATCATGACAAAACAACACAAAAGGACTCCACCATAAACATTGTCAAAAACAAACAGAAAAGAAAAAGTAATGAGTCTCACAGTACAATGGAAACTGTAGCTCATACCTCAAGGTTACAAGCCATAGATAATCAATCCAGTTCTGGAGGTCATGGAGGCTAAAAAATTGAATTTATATAATCCAATGACCTATCAGCACTGAAAGTGTCATGCCAAACACAGATCATTGAAGCCTGATCTCTTGAGATGACTCAGCAAACATCTTAGTGACAATCTTTTCTATTTTATTTCTCCCAAACTTAAACTTTTGTCCAGTGAAGGTCAGTACCTTTTAATTGACTGACCTGCACAGGGGTGCAAAATTTTCTGAATATAACAATGCAAAGATGTAAACTATCAACAGATGAACTGAAAGACAAGGACAGAGTCTCTGCCAACACATTCTTGGTGCCATTGAGGTTACTACTGCCTCTTTTCAAATGGTGAACACAGAAACTTGGCTGGCCAAATTCTTCTCCAAAGGACTTGAAAGGCCCTATGATTTCCGTCATCAAGTTTCTCCAATAACAGATGGGTTGACTAGTACAGATTACAAATGGTATAATCTCCTAGAGGGGTTTAAACCCACACCAGCGTGGTGTGGTGTGGTGCCATCACCATCACCACAAGGCCATTTTTTTCTTGATGCTCCAAGAACAGAATATGTAGAACACTAAATTGAGTATTTGGCATCACACCTAGATCAGAAACCTCTGAAGCCCTTTTGCTATTGATACTTTGTTTGTACAACAAAAGGAGGGTGATTCAAGTTGGCTTGATTATCCCCTCCCTCCATGGCTGCACAAGACTACAGGAAGGAGTTGAAGCAGAAAGGCCCATGCCATTACAAATTGCCCCTTTCAATACATTGTAATTCTCATTCACCACTTCCCATGCTGCCTGTGTGTAGAGATCTCTTGCCTGTGCTTGACAAAAACCACAAAATCACAAATGGACCAACAAAGCACTTGAGCACAGAAACACCAAACTACAGAAATAGCTTTACAAACAAACTCTATCCTTCCATAAAAAGACCTTACTGTTTTAATTTTCCTGATAATTCACCAGAACTATCAATAGCATTTGTACAGAATTAACAACATCCACAAAATCATCTGCTGGACTTTCAAGTTGTTAGCTAGTGTTAGATGCACAGGTTTCTGTTGGTGTTCTGTGCATTGAATTTGCTTCAATAGCCTCCCTAACGACAGAATTTCTGTGTTGGACTAAAAAGATGGAGTCTTGCCACCAGTGGACAACCTGGCTCATGACCAGAACAATTATCTATGAGATAGGCCATCCCCACCTAAAATGGGTACAGCTTTACCAACTGGCAGCTGGCAAGCACAGGACTAAGTGAGTAGGGATACCCACAATAGTCAGGAGATACCCACTGACAATTGAACTGAGGCTGCTTTACAGTCATTTCTCTAGAACAAGTGAGAATTGCAAGATTTCATGTGCTCACTGTTTGTGTTGGATCAAATTAATCTGACTTTCAATATCAACACCAAAAAGCACACACCCAGTAAATAACTTTTCCAAGTTTAAATGTGAGGGGACTGACTGTATTTTTATCTTCGATGCTTGATGTGAGGGAGTCATAGCAAATCTCTGGAGCTACAGCAAATCCCACTCCACTATACCCCACAGCTCGTCGCTCTCCTAGCTCCTTCTCAACCTGCATCACCATATGAACACCCAACTAATTTATGCACATTTCCTGTAATTCCCCCCTGTATTGGAGAAGTTGAGCTCAAGGGAATGACATGTTGGATATCCATGCAAAAGCTCTAGCATGCAGATGGGCTAAGACAACATTCTTGCCAAGACACTGGCCACATTAGAAAATTTACAAGAAGAGATCAAAGACCAGAGATGTTGGACAGACAACCATCCACCAGTGTCCCCGAAACAATACAGTTCCAGGCTCACACCTTTAACAGTACCACACAACATGATACATCACAATCTGTAACTAGATTGGGGCACACCTTTGTGCAAACCTTGTTACTCTAGCACCTTCTGTCAACCTTGTCACAGCATTTACAGGTGGCAGACTGAGTCACAAATACCTGCTAGAGTGTAGACAGACTGTCATGAGGTAGATGGTGGTTGATGAGTTTAAAACTTGTAAAGCTTGGTTGGTTACTAGATCTTGTTGTGAGGTCTCCATAGTCTAGGTGAGTACTAAAAAAAGCGACACTTGTAATCTATATTGTTACTCAGGCAGGTGAATGAGTTAATTGTCAAACCTGATGTGGAGGTGGCATGATATTGAAGCAAAGGAGGGCGGTTGGATAGATGTGTCCAGGAACCCTAACAGAATCTGAGAGCCGCTTTGCACTCATTACAGAAGATGCATCAAATGGGGCCTGCATGTAAGCACACCTGATCATACACTGATACTCGTACACATCTGTACTGCTATACTTAATGTAGCCTTGCAACCATAACCCTACAAGCTGTGTAAGAGAAAGACAGGATCCCTTGAGAACATATAAGCCCCTCTTGACCCACAGAGCTATTGCCTCCTTACAGGATATGGACTGCCACAACAAATGCAGCATGGTTGCCAAAGTCCTACTTTACAAAGTTGACAAATTGTTGATGCTCATTCAAACGAACACCTCTGCAGCTGGTACAACATCTTAGCAACCTAGAGGGGATCAACAATCTTTTAAAGTGGCCATTAGCCCTGCACATGGCTTAAGGCTGTTGGTGCTCCTACCCAACAAACGATCCAATTGCCAGAAGGAAAGTCTCTAAATTTTTGTGATCTATTAACAAACTTCACTAGGTCTCCAGGAAAAAAAGATTGCATCTTGTACTCTGCCCCAGAATTCCAATGGTCATGGCATTATGTACTGGTTTGGACTAGGTATATGAAGAAATAGATAGAACACATACAGGTACCCATTCTTGTGTGACTGGGTCTGGTCGATCCCGACCACCACTAGGTGCTATCCAGATAAGCTGTCCCCCATTCCTGCACCACCCACTGGCATTCTTTAAGCCAGAAACACCTTCAAAAGAGACCACATGCGGACAAGCACACACAACAGACACCTGGTTTCAGTATTGTTGCTCCCTCAATGAGGAAATATAAGGAGGAAAATGATGAGAATGCCCCATCAAAAACACTTCCATTCTGGAACTGTCACATGTGGGAGAATGGCAATGTACCTGAACAATGCAGACATTTCTCGCAAGGTCCGGGTGTTGGCTATTCTCTTCATCTCTGCAAGTGCAGGGATGTCATACAAATGCTTCTTGGAGTATACGCATAATAGATTTCTGTCCCCCACATGCCATTGCAAGTGTAAGACACTCACCCATCCATCAATGCAATTCTTATATGAAGCTAGACCAAGCAACAGCAAGGAAAGCCATCCTGGGGATACCTTGTGGAGGAAAGTGATTAGAATGTTGGATAATGCCTGGAAATTATTCACACCATGATAGCATCAAAATAAATCATAAACTGATCATAACCATTATGTACACTGGTTCCTCAAGTGACTTGTGACATATCCTTGGCGTATGAATGATCTTAAGTCAAGGATCCAAAGTCTGTACCTTCCCATGCTGAAAGGCTTGCAAAAGGGGTCCAACACCACTCTGTCCCCAGCCACATAAGTCTGGCCATGCAAGAGGAAAATCCCAACAGCATCAAAACCTATCTGTGATACTTGCCATTGTTCTCCCCATAAAAAATCAAAGATAGGCATATGTAGATCCTCTCTGCTTAATATGAACAAGCTTGATGGATTAGGGTCATGCAGAACAAAGCAAAAATCCCAAGACCCATACAAAACTTCTCCCGGGAAGACCCAGATCAGGGTTTAGCTTACCAAGTTCTCAGCAAGAAAAGGGTGAGTTGTCTCAAGCAGAAGTGCAATCACAGCTGGATCTGCTTCCGTTTGGTGATTTGATAACAGGATCACATTCTCCCCCTGAAATTCCCCAGCTGTTCAGTTACAGAACATGTATAGAGGCAGAGGATTCTCAACTCTCTCAGTCCAGATCAGCCAAATCAGGGTTTATAAACTCAGATTCTCCCAACTGCTATGCTACAGCTGTCTGATTGATAGGGGAAATGATCTTCTCACCTGCTTTAGATAAGCTTCAATTTCATCAAACAATCCAATGTTCCCCAAATATGAGTTCCTGCAACCAGCAGAGCAGTTCTGGTGTTTAAAAGGAGTAACATTCCTTCCAAGGTCACCCTTGAAGAAGGGGAGGATATAATGGCAGGCAAAAAATTAAACTAAAACATCCAAAAGTGCATCAAAACATTTCAGCCCACCTATAATCAATGAGAGGGCGCACGTAATTCTGCCCAAATTCATAGTAATCGTAAGGCTCCAGCATCCGCTGATGGTATGATGGAAATGTGAATGGATTCTGCAGAACCAAGAAGGTTATCTCAAAAATCAAAAAGTTCTGCCACATTGACACGTTGAGAAAACAAGCAAGGAAATGATTATGAAGTGAGAAATAAGACCTCAAACTGCAGAAGGATGCGATCCAAAACAGTTGACATAACTTCCACTGCAATATCATCTGCATTATTCACACCACTGCTGCGTACCTGCATCATTCTCAACCCACACTTCTCAAAACACAACCCTAGACTAGGACAGTTCCAATATCTGCACTGCTTCCCTATTGCACAATCTCATCTTCCAACACATTTCAGGCTGTAAAAAAACTGGCCAAAAGAATTCAACATGGGCTTACAGCATCCTTATAATTGGTGTAAAGCTCAAGCATGCCACTACCAGCACGGGCTGGCAAGCGCCCTGACTCAACTTCATTCCGGATTCCCCTCAACAGCTCTGCACCACAAGCCCTGCTGTATTGTATGACTACACAATTGCACAAAAAACTGCATATAGCAAAGCAAAGGATTGTCCCAGCAGTACAGAGTATGACAACACAAATCACAAACAAAACCGCTGTATATGAGCAAAGCAATTGTCAGTTGCTGCATATCAAACTGACCTGATTCTGAGTGAATGTTTTGGAAAGATTGAGAATGGGTTTGATGCACCAACACATCCTTGTGGTCAGTTTGCACTCCTTGCTCTGCAACATCAGCAACAGAGCAAATCCCCTTCCGCCTTTCTGTCGTCTGGACTTCCACTGCCACCTTGCGAAGCAGAATGGCAGAGACCTTCTTTTGTAAACTGCAGTGCTGCTTGGTCAAAACTTGAAAACTTCCCCTTTGATGATGATGATGAGAAGGAGGAGGCCGTTGTAAAGTTGATGAAAACGAAAAAACAATCTTTGGCTGCCCAGCTGGAACCACTTGGTTTATCATATCTCTGTAAGCTCCTCCCCTGTGTTGAGCAGGAGCTTGTGCCAACAACAGAGCCCTAGCCATAGCAGCTGCTCCGTTGTTGCAAACAAAGACGTCTTCGTGCTCTCTCACATGGAAGCCGAAAAAGAAACTCAATTCCTTCTGTCTTGTTTCCTGAACACAAGGTCATGATTGAATGAAAACACAACCGCATAGTCAGAAGATCATGAAGAAGACGGGAAGGGAAGACGCACGGCTGAAGAAGAAGATGAAGAAGAGTATAACTTACTTCTTGTGCCTTTTTGCAACTCCAAGGCAACCGCCGAGATTGCTACCCTACTATTTCCACAACTACATCTTCTTAACGGCCACTTCCAGAACCACATGCTTGCTCAATTCTTCGCCGGCAAGGACTATGCACCAATCTCCAGGACTTTCTCTCTAAACCCTGCTTAGTCTAATCGGATACAGTAATCATACGAGCAACGGATTCGGACTTGTGTTTTCGATAAAGGAAAAGAAAAAAAAAGAAAAACTGCGCTCTTGTCACAAAATAGCATTTGATAGCATGAAGCAAGCATCTCTCTGTCCCTCGCAGTCTTTCATCACTGAGGTTATTGCAAATTACCTTAAGAGAAGCTCAGAACAAACAAAAGCTCCGCGACTGAGGGAGAAAGGAAAATAAATACTCGTGTTCACCAATCTCCTTCTCCAATCAAGCGCTCTTTCTCCCACACGTAAGGCACAGGGATCAAAAACCTTCCCTAGTCTTTTCTACAAAACACAAACATCTGCCATACCGCATCCACCGCAGCCACAATTGGTTCTCGAAAGCTTTGAGACTCTTTTCACCGCCAAAAAAAAAAAAAAAAAAACCACCTACGTCATCGCAAGAAAATCTATTCTCTCCACAGATGAACAACAGCAACAACAGAGAGACACTCAGAAAAAAAAATTTAAATAAAAACAGGAGAGAGAAAGCGCTCGCTCGCTCGCTCGCAAAACACACATGCTCACAGAGAGACTCTCTCTCTCTCTCTACTCGGCTCTGCGTCTATCGTCGGCCGTCGTTAAACCGGGTCAAGGACAAACCCTTCCCGTGATAACTACGGCCGATTAAACAGCGGGCCAATCTGTTAGCCCGTTTTAGTGGTCGAGAATCCACTCCATTAGATAAGGGGGCTAAAAAGGCGTTACCCATAACCGAATTATCCTTTTTTTTTTGGACACTTTTAAAAATAATTAAACTAATAATGTGAAAACCTTTATCTTTTAGCAAACAAAGGGCATGAAAAGCTTTTTTTGCAATTCATTTTTTTAAATTATGCAAATGAAAAAAAAATGGGTTGGAAGCTTAATGCCTTTAAGGCTTAGCCATAAAAGAATTATCCTAGTACTTTTTTCTTACTTAAAAAAAAAGAAATTCTAAACTAATATCATGTAAAACCTTTTTTTTTTAAAAACAAACAAAATGACATGGAAAAAAAGAGAAAACTCTTCCCTTTTTTGGATTTAAGGAAAAAGAAAATTTCCAATGAAAAAAATGGATTTGTGAGAAGGGGAATTAGCCTTCATCCTTTCATGTTTATTACATATAGTAAAGGACGTCAGGATGAAATGAAGCTTGTTGGGTGCATAATAAGAAACACAAGATTATTAGGGAAATTTTGTCCAAAGGTTGTTTGAATAGGGATTCATGTGGGAAATTGGTGAGTGAACTCACAACTTGGTGAAGGTTGTTTTAAAAATTGTCATACGTGATAAGATGATCCTCCTTTGGATGTAGGCCACATGGAGAGACCAAACACCAAACTTTATACATGTGGTCATCCTAGCCCGAACAAGGAAGGAAGGATGTTTTCCATTGGATGTGATCCGTGAGAACTCTTATATCTATCACATACGGTCCTATGGTGAGTTTCTTCCCATTTTAAAAAAATCAATTAATTATACCAAGTGGGTTTGTTTCCAAACATGCGGTTGAAAATCGTCCAAAATAGTTACATTGTTAACAAAAAAAGATGCCCTTATAATAATAAAAGGGGTCATATAAAGATCAAGTTGCAAATGTTGAATATACATTTTATTTTTTTAATTGCCATGCCTATTATGTTTCATATAGTCTAAAACTTATGAGATATTATTGTTTGAAATAAAGTTCAACTAGTTTAATGAATGTGCAAGAACTTTGTCTATAAATAAATATAGCCTATCTATTCCACGCATGCATTCAAGGTTTATTTCAATGAAGATAACTAAAAAGAAAACAATTTCAACCCACCAATTCTAGCAAAACCCATTTGGCCTGAAGTTTAAACCCTAATTTGAAATATTTCAAACTTCAAAAGTTTTTGAAAATAAATTCTAAACAAGTTCACATGAGTGTCTATCCGAATGTGTTCATTATAATATAATGGTAGAACTTTTCTTGGTACAACATGAGAGGTTGTTGGTTCAATTTAGGGTTTAGGGTTTTTGTTTGTGACTAGGAATGTGAGATTTTGTTTCTTTCGGATTTCCCTCTTTGAGGGATTACTAAATCTTGAATCTTTATAGCTATTCAATAGAAGCTAACACATCGAACTAACTTGAACCTAGGGTTACACCTCTCCTTAGTTTCTAATATCACTTATAACAAAGGAACAATTGTATTAGAGGTATTACCTTGGAGATTTATAATTATTTAAATTGTTTTGTTGCCTAATTATCCGATTTATAGAAAACTAAAATATCTTCTAATTTATTATGGTTAATTACTCATTGATTTTTGAACCTCTATTGTAATTCAAACTAAGATTATGAATAAAAATTTGGACAAATTTTTTGATGAGAGTAGGGAAGAAATTGGTTTGTTCACAAGACGATAACAAACATTATATTACATTTTCTTTGTTTGAGTTGTTGAATGCTATGTGATTTCAATCATTTCATTTTTTAAATAGTTGTTAAGTCCAATTAATGTTTTAACCAAGTATATTTCCACATCCCCCCACCCCCTCCCCAACAATGACCGATTTACTATTTGAACTTAAACCCTATAAAAACCTTCAACTTACATAATGTATGAAATTTAACTTATGCTAAAAAAAATTAATTAAAAACTAATATTTATAGCAAAGTAATGTTTTATATTGTTGGGTCCACCCCCCTTTCCCCAACCTTGTGAATGTACATCATACTCATAACTAATAATTTATAGATGTTTGTAAAAATTAAATATGTATTTGAAAAAAAGTCAAGTCTCCTAGTCTAAATATTGTAAAATTTTAACAACAATGAATAAATAAGTATGTTTATTTTTTTATTAATTAGTGATGTAATTGAAATATTGCAATGGTTTGGATTATCTTTGACTTGTGAAAGGTTTTGAATTCATTCCCCAAATTTCAGCCAATTTAGGTTCAAGTTTAAATTTTGCAAGCCCTTTGGGTGCCACAATGCTAATATATACCAAAATAGTTTTAACCATTGATTTCAATCTTTTATATTTTTAATTAGTAATTTAATGTGGTGTTGAAATTTCTAGATTTATTTACATAATAGATTTCATGTCTATCATGTGTGAATAAATTTGAAATCAATATAATTAATAAAAATCAATTAAAAGTATTTAAACCAACATTATTAAGTTTTATTTTTTTGAAAAGCTTTGAAAATGACATATTCTGACAATCTTTTAATATAAACCTTCACATATTAAGATTTTTTTCAAAAAATTTCCAAAATATTATAAAATTATTCTAAAAGGTCACCTAAAGGGCAACATTGGTTCCTATTAACATGATTAGATCTTTTTCAAGATTAATTAATGCCAAACATCAATCATACCCATAGTATAAAAATTCAAACCTTATTATTCATTAGTGTAATTTATGTTCTTTGCCCAAATGAATTAGTTACCCAATCAATTCTTCCTTTCAAAACAATTTTATAATTTAATGAATTTTTAATGATGAAATTATTAATATTTTTATATTTTTTGCACGTTAGGTCTAAAAATTTCCAAATCACCTTCATTAAATCCTACTTACTAAGGGCAAGAATACCAATAATGCACTCAAATTCTACTATAAGTTTTAGTTATGATTTAAATGAATTTTTAGTGAACAAATTGTTCAATATTTAATAATTTTTCCATTGTAAATGGAAACATTATGAAACCAACTTAGTGCACTTTTGATCATTGAAGCCTTTCCAAAGGTGCCAAGAGTGTCACAAGAAGTGATGTGGTTTGGGAGATTTGATCATGACAAACAAAACAAACAATTTTATTTCATACATAATAAACATTTGCTTGAAATTTTCTATTTTTCAATGGAACTTTAGGAATGCCACTAAAGTTCTTGGAACACTTTCAATGCAACACTTCATGCCCATTGTTGGGAATGATGTGAATGATGGGACCCAATTGGTGGCTCCCACTTTACATTCACCACATAAGTTAACATCCATTGTTATCATTGGCCTCTCAATTCATGTTCATTTGTTTTATTTTAATTTGAAACATTAAACTTTTTATAATCTTAATAATTTATGAACTTTATGATAATCTATTACACATTATCATACTTTAATTTGAAACCAATGAATTGTTCAAAACTTAAAATAAAACCTTTGTTATCCTTCAAACATAGGTTGATCCTTTTAACTTGTGGCAAAAAAAGATTATTCTTCAAAATCGATTTAGTGAAAAAAATATGAAGGGCACCCAATCTAAACAAATGTTCACCAACATGTGTGGAATCTTATTTATATTAAAATCTAGATGTTTCTTATTTTATTTGTTTGGATGTAATCACATCATAAGTTTTCCAAAGCATGGGGGCATAGATTGAATTCTTAATTTTGTTTTTGGTACCACTAAAAAACCCTTGTTGAAGAAATGTACACATTTCTTGTTTTGCATTATTTAGACCAACAAATCTTTTTATAAAAAATAAATGAATGATTTGTTTGAAAATTAATTAAAAATTAAAATTGCCAATAAGAATTTTAAGTTAAACTGACTTCAACTAAACACATGATATTGGGATTGGTGGTGTCCTAGGAGGTTTAGTACATTTGACCCAACAACACACGAGCCTACTAGTTGTGAATGGGGGGCATTTTATGGAAGGCCATGCATAAACAACCATGGGACTACTAATTCAATTTATGTAACTATTGACAAACTTTACACCTTGAATAGAAACAATGACAAAGTCCTATTCAATGGTGGAAAACAATCAATCACATGGAGGCTTTTTGAAATTAATTGATTATTTTCACATTGTATAACTAAAACCAAGTTGGTTAAATTGTTGTAACTTTAATGCATTTTTTAATTACATAGTTGGTTAATTGATTACAAATTTATTGTAGATGTAATTGTTAGAAATCAAATTGGTTAATTAATTGAAATTCTAATACATTTTCTAGTTGTTAAAAACTGAATTGGTAAACAAATTGTTAGAGCTCTATTAGATTTTGTAGTTGATAAAAATCAAGTTTAGTTTCATTTGAATTTTTTCTTTTCAAGTTTGTTTTGTGGCTGAATAAAATGATGTTTTTTCAAGATTATGTTGAAATGATTATACATCTTTAATTTAATTATGCCATTTGATTATGTAAGAACCAAATAATACCATGTTTTTATTATCGTCTCATGTAACATGATAATTCATTGTAACATGGATGGAATAATCATGTTATTTGAAGTTTAAAACTTTAAAGGTATTTCCTCTTATATGCCATGAGTTATTGTTATAGGAAGATCAAGAGCAATTCAAATGGAGCCAAATAAAATTTCTAACAATTACAAAATATGTTAAGGTTATAACAAATCAATCAATTCAATTTGTAGTGCAATTACAAAATGTAATAAACTTCCAAGTAATTAACCAACTAAATTTTTAGTAACTACAAAATGTATTAGAGTTCCAACCATTTAGCCAACTCAATTTTTAGCAAGTAGAAAATGTATTAAAACTCCAACCAATCAACCAATTAATCAATTTGACTTCTAGCAAATACAAAATGAAATAGACCTCTAAACAATTAGCCACCTCAATGTATAATAATTATAATATGCATAGGAGCTTTAGCAAATTAGTTCACTTGATATTAGCTACAAAATGCATTATAATTTCAACAAATAAGACAACTTGACTCCCAACTGTTGCAAAATGCATTAAAGTTTCGAAAAAAACAATGAACTTGATTTCCATTAACAATGAAATACATTAAAGTTTCAACCAAACAACCAACTCAATTTCCAACAAGAACAAAATGAATCTCTTTTCCCTTCATGTCCAAGAATTTAGGTTAATGAATGAATGAAAGTTGAAAAAAAATTGGAATTTATAAGTCACATGGCACAAGGATGGATTATAAAGAGGGATGAAATGGTGTACAAGAAAATAGACACCCATAATTGATACACATACCTAATGCATGGGGGGGCAAGTTGGTAAATTGATGTTAGCCACAATAAGGGCAAAAATCATTTTGAAGCTAGGGACGACATTAATTGAAAAAGGGTTGGTTATTCCAAATATTTGCATTTCATGCTCACATTCAACTTTATGTAATAGCTTTAATGATAAAGACATATTACTTAAATAATGTTTGCCAACCTAATTTATATTATAATTTTTGACAATTACAAATAGTTTTGTTTGAATGTTCAATGTTTGAAACATGGACTCATATTGTTTATGTAACAAAAAAAATGCACACTTACATAAAAAATCATTAATATTTTCATACATATTGTATGATATTTTTATTTTTATTCTTGAATATCTGAATTCAAATTTTTTTGTGTATATTTGATAAAGGACAAGTTTGAATCAAAAATTTCACTTTGAAAGGTCAAGGTTGGCTTGACCCCTTCTTCACAATGTGAATTTTGAATTTAAAGCTTGTTATCATTTGGTCAAAAGTAAATGAAATTTAAAGTAGTAAAAATATCAATTCAATCCATCAAGTGTACACCATGTATTAGTTCAAAAATTACCCATTCATTTATTTTTTTGTGTATGATCAAATTTTACATTCTGCACATGATTATAAGTTATCCAAATTTATTGGATATAGTTAAATTACAAAAAAAAAACCAAAAAAAAGGATTTTTTTTAAATTTCAATTTTCCAAATTAACATGTCAAACTATAATGATTTAATTTCTAAAATACTTTCACCTTTAGTTGTTTCAAATTTCTTTCAAATCTATAATTTAAAAATTGACTAAACCTATTCAATTTGAACATTCAATACAAACTTTACACACTTAAGGATGTTTGGTAAAAATGTAATCCAATAAAAAAGAGGGATTTGATGAAATGACTTAAAGTGGATTCCAAGTTTTAGAAGCCAAATAATAACTTTAACATGGCACCCATACATGCATTCATTTCATTTCACAAATTAGGTATTCAAGAACAAAATATCATGCTATAAAATGTGGTTTTTCAATTTAGAAAAAATATTTTATAATTTTTGGTTGTGAATGTGAAAAACTTTGGAAATGGATATTAATTTAAAGGGTTTCACCATGCCAATCTATAATTGTTGAATTTTTTTTATTAATTCATTTGGGCTTTGCACTATTTCGTTTTACTAGTGATGATGAATTGTTTTTAAAAAAAAGATGGGAAGGGAAAAAGTTGTATAAGTTTGTTAATTTTTAGATGTTGAATCTGCATCTAGTCCATGTTGTTGCAACCTTAAAATTAGGTTTGCAATCAAGTGTGAAGTGCAAAGGGCCTTGAGGTCAAAAATGTGTTTAGATGTGAAACACACTTTCACAAATGGGGGAGAGTGCAAGGGATGAAGCCTAATGACTCCCAAGTGCACTCCCACTTTGGGAATTGCATTTGTGCAAGAGTTGTGAATGTTCAAAACCTTAGTTGGAAAAGCATACAACCACCAAATTGGGCCCCCAAGACACCATTACAAAGGTCTTGAAGCGTAGATGCTTAAAGTACCCTTGCATTATTCATTTAAACCTGATTTGCATAAGTTATGATCAAAAGAAGGGGTGGGAGTCAAATTGGGAATTTGACTCCCAACCATAAATCCTTCAAAAGCAAGGGTCAAATGAGGTCCGATTAGGGCGTACTATACACCATTGGAAAAATCTTTTTGAATGCTATAAAATATTGTGCTCCCATTTTCAAAACATACTTGATTTGAAAAAGATATGAACGTCCAAAGTTTTGAAACAATAAGAGTCCTAATTTTGGGATTCCCACTTGGGAGTTTCGAGGAAAAGTGACATTTGAATGTAGTCCTTGTAGTGAAGCACATAGTATACTATAGGGAGGGGAGTGGTGCCTCCTCCCAAAGGTTGTTACCGTGTAAAGTTTGTGTTTAGGGTTGTCCCTATTAAATCCATCGCACCATTTTCATTCAACTTGCACTAATCGCCTTCTTTTCTTGGTTGTGCAGGTTGACTTCATCTTGAACTCTCACTTGTGAGTTCAATTTAATCCCATCTTGGAGCTCCAACACGCCCTCATGCCTTCGAAATGTTAAATGTGCCCCAGCTCTTTTATTTTTTTGTTGTTTCGCTTTGGGACCCACCTTTGGGTCTTTTAAAGAGTTTGGGGGCATCTCACATGCATTCACAACCAACAAAATTTGACCATCAAATCATAATTTCATGGCCTACAAGCCATCTCTGCATAAAAAAAAAGCTATGATTAAGTGAAATACATGTATTTATTTATGTAAGTATGTGAGTACTACATATTTCAGTCCTCCTTGACCATATCCATGTTCAATATTTTAGAATGTGACTACAACGACTCACCCAAAGTCATACTAAAAAAAAGTAATTTGGATAGTATAAAATTGAATTTTCTTTGAGCTACCAACATCTATTACACATATTTGAAGACACCCTAACCTTTGGACACACATTTACACTAATGATTCAAATATCTAAAATGAAACACATACCTTAACAACAACAAGCAAGGGGGGCCCATTTCTAGGAGGTGTTTTCAACATAGCCTAGTTAATATGCCTAGGACCCTAATATATCAAGCTTGTTTAGAACCTAAAACATGGCTAATGAAAAATAGAAGAGGTGTTATTCAAAATTTTACAATCCCCAAAAATTCATTGAAAAATAAACACCAATGTGGAAAAAAATTTAAAAATACAAACTTGGGCAATACTACTAGATACCACACGTTCTTGTTTAAAGTCACAAAAAATGTCTTCAATTGGAGCCTTAAATGTTTTTTCCATAATCTATCTAGTTTGTACATAGTTGTGTTTAAGAACCTAAATCAAGATTTCATGCATAATAATTATTGAACTTTGAGCTTTATAGTAAAAAAAAACAACTAAAATATGATATTTAATGTAGGGGTTGCTTGGGATTTGGTCTTGATGAAAGGAAAACTAGATCATTTTAAATTGCAACATCTATGACCACATCAACCTCCTGTAATAATTTATTGTAATTGTTGCCCAACACTACAATATTGAACCTTAAGCTTCTTAAAATCCCACCATCCATTCAAATGGAATACCTAAAAATGTTTGTAGAAATCCACAAAGTATGTTCACAACCATGAAATACAAAACAACCAACATGTCATTTGGACATGAATTATTGTGCAAGTCAAGATTGTTGTTATTTCTTTTTACCTTTGTTACAACCAAAGGCAAGTTTGTACAAAAGACATTCATAGAATGAAACTAGAATTATAACCAAATAGATCTAATTGGGCATGAAAACTTGGATTTGTTCCAAAGTTTGTGATATCCAGAATGCTACAAATTCTTTTTCATTTATATGTTCTTGTGACATGCCTAGGCAATTAGCACACAACCCATTAAGTCATATTTACATTCTATGCCATGTAACAAGTTTTAACATATCCAAAGTATGGTTGCAAAGGCCAACCTCAACCATGAAAAGCTCCTTCAAGAAAATGTAGTCAACTTGAGTGTGCACCAAGAAGATGGACAACATTTCAAATAACACATTGACTTCAGTTTTGTCATGTTGCAAATAATTAAGAAAACATTTATGTGGCCATTGTTAACCTACTTTACATAACTACAAAAAAAATCCAATGAAACACATTCATTACATACCATTTTCAAGGTACATGCAAGTTACGATGGCCCACTTTTGTGACAAAATGATGTTTTTTCCCTGGGTACCTTTTATTCAAATGCATATGGTGATTAATATATCCTTAAATTTATTAATTGAAATTTGGATCTAAATTAATAATTTCATTATAAAGAGAGTTGTGTGATCTTTTATTGATAAAAAAATCATTTGTTAATAGTAATGGGCTTTTGAAGTTGAAAAATATGAATTGGTCGTTTGACTAGAAAATCACAAAATAAATAAATTTATATTGATTCACATTCCAAATTTGTTATTAGGACTTAATATATAATGTAGTACAAGATGATAAACTCATATGAAAAATCTTTTATTTGAAAACTTTAATCATTTAATAGTTAAGGACTTTTGAATTGTTAAAATTTGATCATATTTTCATAAGTGCATATGAGTTGCAATTTTTATTTGTTTTTCAAATTTTTTGTCCCAAAAAATATGTTTTTGAAAGTTTTAGATGGGGCATTACTTTTATGGACTTTGTGGGTTTTCTTTTTAGGATTTCCAAATTAAAAAATGACATTAGTTACATTAAATACAAGTTTTCACATATATTTGGGAAGGTAGGGGATTGAACATATATTATTCAAATATTGGAGTAATACTATTTTCTAAAGTAATAACCATGTCCATTTGAAGCATTTTAAATAATTTTGTGTGGACCTGTAGGGAGTGTAAAAATTATCGAAAATGAACCATTTGATTATGCATCTACCCTTTAGCATTTGTGCAAAACTTGTTGCCCTTGCATGGTCACAATTCACCATAACAAACAAGCAACATCAAGGTCATGATGACTCCACTTTATTTTTTGCAAGTAGTCATGTGATGGGTGTTGCCATAAAAATTCACAACAAATAAAAAATATCGAAGTCATGATGACCCCATTATGTTTTTACAAATAGTCATGTGATGGGTGTTGCCTTAAACCCTCATAGCAAACAAACAACATCAAGGTCATGATGACCCACTTTGTTTTTTGCAAGTAGTCTTGTGATGGGTGTTGCTAGGAAAATATAACCTAGTTGAAATGAGTAACTATGTAAACTAACAATTTATGGAATTGAAACTTAAAGGATTGTGAACCATTTTTATAGCCAAAATTTGATACCCAAATGTATCCGATGCTATTTTCAGAGGGCTTTCGAAAGGCATGAGTTTGATGTACCAAGTATTTAAAGACAAGACTAAGAGGTGAGGAACATCTACTGCATCCTAGTTGTTCTTGTCCTTTATGAATTACTACCCCATGCCTAACTTTAATATAATCAAAGGCTTTTGCGAAAGAAGAAAAGAAACCTAATGTCGTGATCAAAGGGAGGAAAGGAGGAGGAGGGGGAAGAAAAAAGAAGCCTACGTAGGTTAGTTTCCAAGAATTTGTGAACATGTTGTTCGAAATTGACAATTGGAATTATCGCTATAATGTAAAGATTAGGCTTTTATGTGTTTGCTTTCATCTTTGAAAACACATTACAACAAACCTTTTCTTTTGAGCACGATCAACTAGCATAAAAAGGAAAAAGAACATTGCATGGCACCCCCAAAAGCCCTAGCTCCAAGGCTGAAGCTCTCAACAACCCCACAAATTGCATCATAGCTTACTTATTACTCAACAACAACGACAAGACCCTTATTGTTTTTTCTCTTTCTTTCATCTCAACCCAAACACCTAAAAACTGTAATAAAAAACGGTGGCCCCCAAGTATGACAATAATCTACCCATCATCATCACATTTGCTAGAAACAAAGTTAGAATGATCATCATAGATAAACTAAACCCTAAAAAAACTTATTTCTCACCATCTTTGTTAGTCCAATCAATTAGTCTTGTGCTACAATCTTCTTCCACAATTCATGCAACACATCAGTCTAGGGCTTGGAGGGAAAAATAAAAAGGAAAAAGAAAATTTCTATCATGAAAATGTAGAGAAGGTACCATTATGTAGGAGATACCTAGATGTGTATTATGCTAATTTGCGTGAAAGAATCAATGCAATCTTTAAGAGAAGAAGAAGGGTCGCCACAATAATTGAACTTGCTACACAACATTCGCCATCACTGTTGTTTTTTAGAAAAAAAATGAAAAACAAACTGCTCAAATTCCCATCATTTCGGCACATAATTGTTAAACTTTGATCATTTTGGCACATAATTGTTGATTGGTCGACCATTTATAATTGTCATGGTCATGCTGTAATTATTTCAATGACGAAAAAAAACCCTATACTTGGTCTACATAAACCAATTTTGCTAATCATTGTCATTGGAAGAAATTAATTTCCAAAATTAACAATTGCCACCCACCAACATCCCCACAACCATTATTGTTACATTTCAAGGTGAGAGCTTGACTTTTATGCATTTTTGACCTTCTAAATCTCCTTTTTTTTTTCATGTTGATGGTTTTAATATTTGTAAGATTAATTTTGTTGTAGATGAAACAACATTAAATTCATGAAATCATACGTAATTTTCACAACACTAATTTAAAATCTAACAAAAAATAAAATGTAATCATAATTTCATGAAAGACCTTGTTCACATCATGTCACACCATTATTTTCATCACAAATAATAACAATGCGAGTTGCCACAATTATTTACATACTTTATGAATTTTGAGCAAAACTAAATTTCAATGATAGATGTAAGTAAATATGCAATAATCAACCCCAAAAATCTCTAGCAAACTAAAACATTTGTCTTTAGTCTTTTAATTGCATTTTTTGGATGCTATTGTAAAAGAAGAGTCCATTCAATTAAAAAACCCCAAAAGATCAACATTTGAGTCTTGAGTTTTTATTGCATTTTCTTAAAAGATTGGTGGAAGAAGATTTAGTTGGATTTCAAAACCCCAAAATATCAACGTTTTTGGTCAAGTGAATTTTGGTTACATTTCAAAAAACAATGGTGGAAGAAGACTAGGTTCAATTTCAAAACCCAAAAAGTTTATATTTGTGTCTTAATATTTTTGCATTTCCATTCAGAATGATCGAAGAAAATTTAGTTGTGATGTTGGTTAACACTCAAGACATTGATGTTGCAACTAATCAAGAATGTTGCAATCTATATCAATCCTCATACAAGGTTCAAACAATATTAATCCTCATTTCAAGCTACACAACAAGTTTTGTGAAGATGAGATGATTCATTTGATTTTTCATTGCACATGTCAATAGTAAAAATCATAATCAATTTGATAGTAGAAAACCATATGTGCCCATTTGCACAAGAGATGTGAAAACTTGATGTTGGAAATAGAAGAAGCAAACAAAAGAAAAACACCATAACTTTTTTCAACAAGTAGTACATGATTTGTGCTTTCGTAAATCCCCAATTACACTATAGTCTCTTCAAAACTAGAAAGAACTTGTAGAGTTTTTCTAGTGTTATATGAAGAGTGCATACCTTTGAAAATTGCCAAAAAAAAACAAGTAGATTTTTTTGGGTGCATGTGGATAGCACCTTACCTTAGGCCCTAACAAGGCAATTGTTTGAGTCCTTGCCTTGTTAGGACCCTCATCCCAAGAACAAGAAACTCTATTCTCAATCCGTACCTTACATTGAGGGCTAGCTTGGGGGAAGGAAAGCCGTGATGGGTCCAGCCCTAGGGGTCCCGAACTTCCCTCCCCTCCCCCCGGGCCCGAACGAGCGTCGACTAGGTCCTGGACACGGCCCTTCCTCCTTCCTGTGCTGCGCAGGGGAACGAAGGAAGCAGCAGCCTGGGGTACGTAGCATTTCTCCTTGTGATCTGTTCTTGTGCTCTTGGGGGTGATCATCGCCGTTTCGCACATTTTGTTGTTGTCTGGGGTGGTTGGTGCCTAGCTCCTGCTTCACTTGTCGCTGGTTTTGGGTATTGGGTTGCTGTAGTTTTCCAGTATTGGAATGAGATTGCAACACTTGCCGTGGAGAGGAAAGCAGTCGGAGGATTGCGTGTGGGACGTGGGTCCGATTGGGGTGTGACCACAGATCCGAGAAAGAAGAGGTGAAGGAGAGACACAGAAAAAGAGAGGGAGAACGAGAGATAGAGAGATAGAGAGAGGAGGAGGAGGAGGAGAATAGGATGGCGTTGAAATCGATACAGAGATCGGCCACTGTTGCATTTGCGCCGATGGCGCAGATGATGGCGGTGGGAACAATGGCAGGTGCCATAGATCTGAGCTTCAGCTCGTCGGCGAACTTGGAGTTGCTGAAGCTGGATTTCGCCAGCACGGAGTTGGATCTGCCAGTACTCAGCTCATGTGTCACGGTAGAACGCTTCAACCGCTTGTCATGGGGCACCTTTGGAGTAGGAAGCTTGGAGGAGTTTCCTCTGGGCGTCATTGCGGGTGGTCTTGCCGATGGTTCCATCCATCTCTGGAATCCTGCCAAGCTCATCAGGTTGGCTTTGTTTTTTTTCCTCTAGCCCAACCCCCTAACCCTAAACCTTTCTTCTTCCGTTTTCATGCATGCGGCATCGTCTAGGGTTTTTCCAAGCACATGCTCTCTCTCTCTCTCTTCCCCCCCACCCCTTCCTCATGGCTCTTGTCTTTGCAAACTCTTTGGACCCAGCTTTTGGAAGCTATTCTGCAATAAAAATTTTGCATTACAAATTTACTGCTGAGATTTATTGCGTGTTACCTCTTGTTGTGGGCAGTGAAGATGAAGCTGAAAGAGAAGCAGCTGCAATTGCAAAGCCACATACACATACTGGTGCTGTGAGTTCAAGAGCTCTCTTTACTCTCTTACATTTCTCCTCTTGCAATAGTAGTGTTACTTACTCATCAGTTTCCATTCTGTGAAGAGATCAGCTTCTTCTTCTTCTTCTTACCTATCTCTCTACCTTTTGTGCTGTTCATCTCTGCTCAAGAAGAGCCTGCATATAGTCGGATCCAGATTTCCTCATGCAAAACAGGGGATTTCTCAAACTGAGGGAAATCAATGCTTTGATTGCAATCCATGGTGCTGTACCGATTCTTAGGTTTTCATGGCTGCATCTCCTTAATCACACCACCAACAATTGCTTTGAAACCCAAACCAACATGGAATCACCTTTCTTCAATCCAAAGAAGTGGCAGAGGAAGAAAGCTCCTGACACAAGCTAATTGCTTGGCATCAATTGAGAAAGCAGTGGCAGAGGCAGAGAAAAAAAAATTCACTCAAGAACTGCTGAAATATGCTGAAAACAACAAATGGATAATGGAGGATTTGCTTTCAGGAACACAATTGAAGATTTTGTGATCTTCACATTTGTTGCAGAAGTGAGAGAACTTGGGGTTTTATGAGAAAAGGAGCGGCAGCAGTATCTTTCTTATGTTTGTGTGATTGGAACATTCTAGGTCCGGGGACTGGAGTTCAACGTGTTGTCACCACACTTGCTAGCATCTGGAGGAGATGATGGTGATTTGTACATCTGGGACATATCAACTCCTTCATCTTTGTCACATTATCCTTCACTTAGGGTGAGTGAGTGAGTGAGTGAGTTTTTTATGCAAGCTTCTGTAGAAGATATCTGCTCACTCACTTGTGGTTGTTACTTTTCTCTGTCTCTCTCTCACTCTCTTGTTCCTCCTGGGTCTGATTTTTTCTTTCCACCATCTTCAGGGTGGCATCCAAGGTGAATTGAGTTATGTGTCTTGGAATCGCAAGGTGCAAAACATCCTAGCATCGACATCATTTAGTGGAACTTCTGGTGAGATGGTGGTTTTGTCTTGTGCAAATTTGTTGTGTTTCAGTTGCTTTGAAAGTGGAGGATTAATCCATTGTTGTAGCGGTCTGGTTGTCATAGAAGGCGGAGTTTTTTTCTTTTCCTGCATGTGGCTGTGCCATTATTGAAAGCTCTTTTTGTTGTGTATGTGTTTTGATGGGTTGTAAAACAGTGGTCTGGGATTTGAGGCGTCAGAAGCCAGTTATCAGGTAACTGTGCAACTGCATGACTACTTTGGGTTATGGAAATTGGAATGATGCTCGCTGTCACCTAATTCATAGTTTTTTGATGCAAGTAGGGTTTGTTGGAAATATTCTGGCAAAGGTTTGAGATTGGTTAATAATGAATGCTGCAGTTTCACAGATCCAACAAGCCGACGCCGCTGTTCCACTTTACAGTGGAACCCAGATGTTGCAACCCAGCTCATTGTTGCATCTGATGATGACCGTTCACCTTCTTTGCAGGTGTGTACCAGAGCTTGCATTCTTGCTCCTCAACCACCCCTCCTTTCTGGTTGCCAGTATGGACTTCCTTGTTTAACACATTTGTAGTGTTTGCTGTTGCATAATATTTTTGTCCCTTATGTGAGCTTGTGTTGTTTTGGCTATGATGAAGGTCTGGGACTTGCGGAATTCAGTCTCACCTTTGAAGGAGCTTGTTGGACATACGAAGGGTAACATTTGCTGGCCTTGCTCAAGGGCCTGCCTGCCTTTGAATAAGCTGAAGGCTGATTGTGTCTTCAAACATTTGCCAGGAAGAATGTAGAATCGCTCATTGTGAAGAAGAAATGATATATGTTGATGGTATTTTGGGATTGTTGTTTCAGGAGTGCTTGCAATGGCATGGTGCCCAAGTGACAGTTCTCTCTTGCTGTCTTGTGCCAAGGACAATCAAACTCTCTGTTGGGACACTCTTTCTGGACAGGTCTCCTCCTCACAAACCTTTCAAACCTGAGGATGTGACCCACACCCATTTGCAGAGCATTTTTGGTTGGGTATTGACTGTGTGTTGCAGGTTGTTGATTTAGTTGCAGGAAAGCCAGATTGTCAAAGAGGGGAGAGCTCTTGAAGAGAGAGAGATGGACTTTAGTTCATTGAGAATGGAACTTTTTTCTGTTGACTCTAGTAAAGCTGACTTGCTTTCAGGTCCTGTGTGAGCTTCCTGCTAGCGGCAACTGGAATTTTGATGTGCAATGGTCACCTTGCACACCCGGTGTACTGTCAACCTCCTCGTTCGATGGCCAGATCGGTATTTACAATATAGAGGTACTTGATCTATAGACTCTGATGGTTTCCGTTTGTGGCCTCTCCAGCAGATTTTGTGATTATGTCTCTTATTGATGTTTATTAATCTGTGTAGGCATGCAGCAGAGCACCATCGAATCATTCTCTTTTTGGTGGAGACCTGAGCAAAAATGACTATTCTACAGGTACTGCTGCTGGAACCTATGTGTTGGTTAATCCGGTATTTCAATTGTGGCTATCTTTGATGTTGCATGCATGCTTCAGTGGAGAAACTTTTGAAAGCTTGAGGATTAGGGAGTTTGCATATCATGGGAGTCAATATGGTTGTGGTGGGGATGCAGCACTGACAAAGGCACCCAAGTGGTTGAAGAGACCTGTTGGTGTCAGCTTTGGATTTGGAGGCAAGCTTGTGTCATTTTATCCAAAGAAAGGCGCTCCAGCAAGCTCAGAGGTAATTGAGGGAAAGACAAAGGGAGGACTTGTGGAGGCCAGTGTACTGATGCTTGTTTGAATATAATGAACTATTGGGTTGACTTTATTCTGTCTTGGGGAATGCCAGGTCCGAATCCATAGTTTAATCACGGAGGAAGGTCTTGTGAAACGATCTACCGAGTTTGAAGAAGCAATTGCCGGTGGGGAGAGGTCTTCCATGCGCAACTTCTGTGAATCCAAGGCCTCAGCTGCTGGGTAATCAAACTCATAAACATGTATAGAGGAGAGGGGGGGTGGGGGGGTTCTGAGCAATGAATTTCTAGAGAGGAAGGTCCATGTAGGTCATGTTTATGAGCTGGTCATGGATGTTTGTGGTGGTGAGGAAAGCTGACACTGAATTGAGGATGCATTTTAATGACCTCCCTGTGCAGGTCGGAAGAAGAGAGAGAAACTTGGAGCTTGCTCAGAATCTTGTTTGAAGAGGAGGCTCGGGGACAGTTGTTGTTGAGTCATTTTGGGTTTTCAGTGAAGCCCACACAAAATGGGGAAATTGGTCCCTTGGAGGACAATACAGTTGTAGGTGAAGAGTTTCTCAATTTGAGCTTGAAGGATGACAGCAGCAGCCCTAATGAGGATGCAGTGCCCGCACCTGTTATCACTGTGGAGGAGACAACTTTGGCAAGTGCAGATGATGGTGAAGATTTCTTTGACAAACTTGAGATTCCTCCAACACCAACAGACGACAATGGTCCTTCACTTAACATTCAGAGTAATGAGGAAGCTCATGTCACAGAGCAGGAAGCTGGTGACAAAGTACCCATACTTGCAGACTCTGGAGAATCTGGAGCAGATGATGAATCTGAGGCAGCTATTCAGCGTGCGTTAGTGGCAGGTGACTTCAAAGCTGCAGTTGACCATTGCCTTGCTGCAAATCGAATGGCAGATGCACTAGTCATTGCTGGTGTTGGTGGAGCTGCTCTGTGGGAGAGCACCCAAAACATCTACATCCAGAGAACTCGGAGGCAGAGGCCTTACTTGAAGGTAACACAACAACCATATATCATCAAAAGGATTTGCAAATGTTCTGATATCCAGATACTGTAACCTGCATGTCTTATTTCTTAAGATTGTTTTCTATGTGGCTTGGTTCTTTCTACGAAGTTACACTACTACCAGTGTGGTGAATGATCTGTGGGTGTCAAAGCTCAGAAAGGGTTCATGTGTGTTATTGCAGGTGCTGTCGGCCATCATCAATAATGACTTACAAGGGTTGGTGGATAGTAGGCCTCTCAAGGCCTGGAAAGAAACACTCGCCTTGATTTTCACTGTATGTATCTTTTTTTCCAGTCCTCCAGGCCTTTTTCAAACTGAAAATGCAACACAAATGACATACTTTCTGATTGTGCCTTTGCTGCTAGGTTACTGTACAAGCTTCATGCACGTGTGATGGATTACCATCTGATGTACCGTTGTACAGTATGTTGATGTACAGTGAGATCTTTTCTGGGTAGGATGGGTTTCTTTTGCATCTCTTGCAGCCGAATATGAAGAGCTTGATTGTGTGGCTTCTGCACTGAAAAGCTTTTCAGTAATTAGAAGTCTTAATTTGTGTGCATGTTGGGGTTCTGGTGGAAACAGTATGCATATGCGCAGAGTGATCAATGGACAAAACTTTGCGATGCCTTAGGTGCTCGTCTGGATGCTGGCCATGAGACATATGCAGCAACATGGTGTTACATCTGTGCTGGCAATGTGGAGAAAGCTGTGGACATCTGGGCAAGGACATTGAATGTCAGAAATGGTGGTGTGGATTTTGTGGATTTGCTACAGGTAAGAGGTGGCTGTTCATTTAAGGATCATCAGAAGTGTAGATTGGCAATGCATCGTTGGAGTCTAGATTGTAATGCATGGCTTATTTCTGAAATAACATGAGCATTGAAATGGTCACACCATTGCCATGTGCAGGATGTGATGGAAAAATCTGTGGTACTAGGGCTGGCAAGTGGTACAAAACAGGTGAGTGCATCCTTGGCGCGGTTGGTGTGTTATTATGCCGAGTTGTTGGCCAGTCAAGGGCTGCTGACTACTGCTCTTGAATACCTGAACCTGTCATCATCTGATGATGCACCTGAAGAGCTGAAAGCCTTGCGTGATCGCATCACTCAGAGTATCCAAGGTACACAAGATTTCTGATGTCTGATATTGATAATTCTCCTTTTGCTGCTGCTGCTCTTAATATGTTAACCTCAGTGATTGTGATACCATTACTACTCAATTTAAGGATAAAGGTCTGCTGGGATGGGGATTCATGGTTTTACGAAGCTCTGCAATTGGTAGATGCCTGAAAATGTGGATACATGTGACTTGGGTTGTGAACTTTTTTTGCTGCTCTAGTTGAGAACAAATGGGAAGCACCGGTGAAGGAGTTCCAGCTAGAGCCGCAGTCAAATCCACCCACTGAGAATCTTCAATTTTCCTACCCAACTCCTCAGCCAGCATCTTACTATCCGGTTAGCACTAAACTTGGAACTTCATGCATGATGAATGTCACATGTGACTTCATGCTGGTAATACTTCTTTTGATTTGCTGCAATTTTTTCCTGCTGGGAAGTGTGTGTTTCTACTTTTTGCACGAGCTTTGCTCTCAAGTCCTCATGAGGGAGGCATGTCACCTCAGTTGATGCTTCTGACATAATTCAATCTGCGATACTTGTTTCTGCAGCAGGAGACATATCGGCAAGAGAGTACCAGTTCGCCACAGTATTCGAATCCATACCAGCCAAGTCAGCACACATTCTCATCAGCGCCTTCTCACACATACTACCCCACTGCACATCCTCCTGTAAGTTGCTTGATTTTCCAATTAGGTGTTTCCTGCAAGGACATGGGAGGTTCTAGTTTTTTCCGAATGAATGGGAAAGCTTCTTGGTGCACCTCTGACTTGATCAGATTGATGACACATTGCCAGCAGAAATGAGACATGAATAGGGCTCAATTGCTCATTGTTGTATATTCTCTACACAAGCAATCATAGTTTGATTTGCTGATTTCTTCTGTGTCTTTTCTGATCTTCTCATTGAGCCTCTCTCAGCACAGTCATTTGTCTGGAATGGTTGAGATGTCTTATGCACATGACTGTTTCCCCTCCCCCCCCTGCCCCCAAGGATTTTTCATGTATTGTGAGCAGGCAATCTGAGTACAGTAAGTGTATGTGACTCAACTCTGATGGGTTTATTGTATTCCGAGGGTTGGCTTCATGACAATTTGACATGCTGATGATTCAGATGCAGTCAAATTTAGGCAGCCCCCAACTGCAACCGCAGCCTCCAACAACTTTTGTCCCACAATCCCAGCCTCTGACAGCCTTTGTTCCAGCTCCTCCAACATCAACCCCAACCTTCCAGCCATACGTGCAGCCTCCTGTGGGTCCCCCTTCTTCATTATATCAGGTATGTGCATAACCCTGTATGGTAAAGTCTGTAGCAGGTCTGGACCATCTGTCTAGGTAGGAGTAGGTGTATGGGTCTATGTCTATATAACCAGCTAGCAAGACTGAGTTTTATGTATGTTATACTTGTGGGCATGATTTTCTACAGAGAGGTTTTCGGTGTTTAGGGTAGCCAAAAGATGTGAGATGGTATGATTATTGGTATGGTCATTTTTTTGTGTTTCTAGTTTGTTTGGTGAGGATGGCAGTAAGAGCCATGCTGGTGTAGAATTTAAGTTTTGACTCCTTTGAATGAGGCAGGCTGGACAACAGCAAGTATATCCAGGAGCAGCTATACCACAGCCAAATGTCATGATACCAGGCCCTGCTGTTAGCAGCATGCCACCACCCCCACAACCTCGTGGTTTTGTGCCTGTCAGCACACCGTCAGAGCAGGCAGCAGCAATCCAACAGCCTGGAAGTCCCCAAGTCGCCAGCACAAACACCTTTTCTGCTCCTTCCACTCCTGCTGCCACAGTGCAAACTGCAGATACGTCAAATGTTGCAGGTAACTTCTCTTGTGGCTAGCTTTGTCTGTGTCAATAATTTTTCGCTGTTTTGACTCAGTGCTGCTCTGAGAGCTCACTTATAGCTCTAAGGAGACCTCACATCACAGACATGACACTGTGTACTTGGATACAGCCTAGCAATCATGTATCTAACTAAAGAAATGCAGGAAATTGATGAGTTTCTCTATCTGAGTCCTCTCTTTACTATCATGTGTCCTACAATCTGGATTTGTTTGATTGATTTACTTGATGTCCATGGGTTTTCAGCGGAGTTGAAACCAGCAGTGGCAACTTTGACAAGACTGTTCAATGAAACCTCTGATGCTCTTGGAGGTACTAGAGCTCCACCAGCCAAAAGGCGTGAGATTGATGATAACTCAAGGAAGTTGGGAACACTCTTTGTGAAGCTGAATTCAGCAGATCTCTCAGCTAATGCCTCTATGAAACTAGTACAACTCTGCCAGGCCCTTGATGTGGGCAACTATGCTACTGCCTTGCAAATACAGGTATCATGACAGTAGCTCTAATCTATGTTGACGGTTTGTTTGATGTTTCAATCTTTGTTTTATTTCCAAACTGTTGGAAGTAAATTAGAAGCTAACTTTGATACTACATATTGATGTGGGTTTACCTGCTCCTGTAAGCTCAGATCACACTCAATCCTGGTGTCTAGTTTTGCTATTGAACACAAAAACTTTGACACAAGCTTTGGAGAGAATGGTGACAAAGGTGAAATTTTTTTCCTCTGCTTTGGCAGGTGGCTTTGACAACAAGTGATTGGGACGAGTGCAGCTTCTGGTTAGCTGCTTTGAAGCGCATGATCAAAACTCGCCAATCTCTGAGATAATAGATCTCTCTTCCCTTTCAGAGGTTTTACAATCATTTCTGCATTTGAGGGTTAGCAAGCATTGTCAGTAAGTTGTGTCAGTTCTGTTTCTGTTAGTCCATACCAGTGTTGTTGATGAGTTGGGGAAGGGTAACATGGTCCCTGCACAATCAGAGTGCAGGAAATTAACAGTACCCTCCCTTGTGAGTTTCCTAGAGCTAGATATGGTCTGGACACCAGAGTGAAGTATTTGCTCTCCTTGTTTCTTTCACAAGCATTGCTCTCTACACATCAATTTTTGTCACAGTAAACTCAGTTCACAGGAGTACAGTGCCCTATTCCTTCCATAGGGAACTAGAGTGGGCTCCATCATCAAGCCCACTGTTTTGCCATTTAACATCATTGTTGCTCTTGCAGATTCTGACTGACGCCCTCTTTAATTGTCATTGTGCTCAGCACCTAGTGACAAAACTCCTGCTGCCATTTAAATAGCTGTATTTCTACCTGCACATACACATTATGGAATTCTCTTTTTGATTACAATTTCTTTCTTGTTATTCATGAGACTCATTATTTGAGTTTTTCCTCTGTGCTGATGGGTTTATTATCCTAATCAGTATTTTGTGAACTTTGAATGTGAAATCCAACATTAAATGACATGTTTGACCTGGAAGTGTTCAATCCCAAGATGTGCATTTCAATGTTTGAGGCATGAGACCTGTTGCATTTGCACGTGGATTGTATGATCCAATGTTCATGAGTGTCATTTACTGCATATTCCAAGGTTAAAAATCCAGATGTGTTAGCATAACCAGCAGGTGGTGTGGGGTGGAGCAGATTACTGCTGGTTACATCAGCCTGGGTGCACCCTTTTGCATTTGTGGTCACAATTTGCCTTAGTGATCCACCTTTAGCTCTTTCTAGTGCCACATTTTTATTGTATTCAAAGATGCAGCATTTTTGAAAACTGAGCTTCTGATGGGTTGAACAATTGCCTGAGCCTGAGGTTCACTGTGGCATCAACTTGGAAGGTCTTGCTCTAAAGAGCTTTCAGAATTGTATTGTTTGCATATGAGAATACTTAAGAAGGTTTAAGCAGATACACCTTGTACTGTAAAGACTTTTCATATGCAAGGCGTGTCTGACAAACTACTGATGCTTTCTATGTGCAGTTTCACAACACCAATATTGCAACCCTAACCAGCATCATGGCTGAGTTTTCCTGATAAGCATGAAAAACTTAAACTTAAGATGTGATAAGATGGCAGTATCAGGAAAACTCAACCATGATGCTGGTTAGCTCAAGAAAAAGAAAACCAAAGACCTTGAGAAAAAAGGCAAGCATATGAAGGGAAAAGGCCACAAAAAGGAAAACCCCAAATTTTTTTTGAAAAGGGAAACAAAGGAATTTTGAGACAAGAACTTTGAAGCAAATTGTGAACTTAGAAAAAATCTTCCCCACTTAAGAATGAGAAACCTTTGAAGAAACAGTCAATTTGTAGTTTTCAAAGCTGGAAGCTCCAAACAGAAACCCTTTCTTTATCAAGCACCTCTCTGGTTTGATTCAAAAGAGACTTTGAAGAGTAACACTTAATTCTTAAAAGAGATCAATCGATCCTGCCAATTAGGCTATGAAGAAAAGTTTTTGGAGCTGCAAAGTCGTTTCTAAGAACCTCAATAAACTGACTATTGACTACTTCCAAATTTCATAGAAATCTGAAATAATTGAAATCCACACATGGCATATGAATCATGAAAAAAAAGAATAGAGAAAACAGGAGAGAAAAGAAAATGGAGGAAAGTTCTGAACAATAATGACAACCACACCCATTCCTGAAAACATAATAGTCTGTCACAAATTCCATGTTTTTGAATAAACATTGCCCTAAAAGCAACAGAAAACTGTTGTTTTTGGGGAGGGTGGCCATTTATACCTACTAGCTACAGTTTTACCAGTTCCTTGAAATAATGTTGTAAGTTAAGTCCAAATCTGCCTAGGGATAATTGCCACCCTGGCTCCAGTGGAAAACCAAAAAAAACACCTGTCTGTATGGTAGTGACCAGCTACCATAACATCCCAATTGACTTCATCACATGCTCGAAGGGACTCAAACAGCATGTATGGTAGTGGCCAGCTACTATATAACATCCCAATTGACTTCATCAACTCTTGGTTATGGGTGGAGGTTGATGTCATCCTTCTTTCAATGCATGTACTGAGTATTTGTCACAATACCAACAGTGACAGAAAAATGTAACCATGTTGCTAGTTAAAGGAATACTGGACCATGTTGCTAGTTAGCTCAAAATACACTACAAGAGAAGAACAAGACCAAGGAAACCAAGGAAAAAAGTAGGACAAGAGACAAACAGCCAAACAAAAAAAAGGAGGAAAAAACAGAGAAATAAAACATAGTTAACTGTGTGCAAAACTATGATATTGAGTATCATGAAAGTTTCCATTTTTGCAATTCCTCAGGTTGCGAAATCCTGTGATGATGCACCCCTGCATCATGCAAGGAAATCACAGACATTTGTCATCTCATGAAGGTTGCAAACTCACACGTACTGACTTCAAAGGCCAGCAGATACGAGGCCATGAAGCGTAACTAGGCCGATGACAACATTCTTGAAGTCGACAACAGGTAAGAAGGTGACAGGTGATGGAGCTGCCTCCATCTTTTGCATGGCCTCAACTGCCATAGCATTTGCAGTAATTGATCTTGGCAACCTGAAACAATAACAGAATTGATTCAGCATTGAGCATTTTGTGTGGCATTTGTGTGAGCTGGCCTGATTGATCTATGAACCCATAGTGAAGCTCTTAAAAGGCTATTAAGAGTCAATCTGAGTGTTTACATACCCCTCATCTAACTCAGAAAAACCTATTTCTGCTCACTGAAGTGCAGCTACTTTTTTGCCAGTGCAAAAGCCATTGCCACTCACTGAAACTTTTGGCAGTGCAGGTGATCACTGCATTACCAGATTCTGGTAGTGCTGAGCACCAAATAATTGCTAGAAGGGATACCACCCTTGTATTCCCCATGGCTACAAAGAGATAGCAGGGATACCACCCTTGTATTCCCCATGACTACAAAGAGATAGCAAGGTTAGGATTTTTGTAATTGGTCACACCTGTTGCATGCTTCCCCAACAGTGCGGTGGAAAATGCCTTCTCTGTCTGCCTTGAGTGTCCGCCGCAAATCTCCGTCTGTGAAGGTACCAAGCAAGCGCTGATAGGAGTCAACCACAATAAGGCAGCCACACCCCTTGATGCTCAGCTCCACCAACTGGTCCATTATTGAGTCATGCTCTCTGCACAAGGGGATCTCCTCCCCTTTCTTCATCACATCCTGAACCTGCAACCCAGTTCATGCACCATTAAGTCAAATGTAAAGCATCCTCTTGTCATCTGGTAAAGCAAATTGGCTTCCCAACAGTTTCAGATAGATCAGGATCTCAGAGAGACTCACCCTAAAGATGAGACGTTTGCCAATGCGGCCTGCAGGGTGGTTCAATGCATACTGTTCACGTGTGAGATTCTTGGCCTGCATGAGTGCAATCGCAACAGTGTCTCCAAACAGCATTTGGATGGCAGTTGAGGTAACAGGTGCCAAATCGAAAGGACACAACTCTCTCTCCAGTGGCAAATACACATGCATGTCACATAGTTCCCTGAAATTTGTGCTTTTGAGTGAAGACACGCCAACAAGATAGGCACCTCTTGCACGTGCACAGGGAGCTAACCTGTTGAGCTCCTCCGTAGCACCACTTTTGCTGAACAGCACAAGAATGTCCTTTGGTCCCATAATTCCAATATCACCATGCAATGCATCTGTTGGCGAGAGGAAAACAGCCTTAGTCCCTGTTGAGACAAGAGTTTGTGCAATTTTCTGGGCTACGAATCCGCTCTTTCCAACCCCAGAAAAGAATATGACACCCTTGGTGTCAAGGCAGAGCTGAGTAAATGCTTGCACCTGTTTACATCCTCCACCAAAAACAATCGATTGTTTTTTCAGAGTACAACCACAGGAAGATTGATGCAAACAAAACCAAATTGAAGGCACTGATTGCCATAACTGGATCATGACGTGGATGACAGTGTGCTGCTACTTTGACCAAAGTTGACAACCAGCTCAGTGGATATCTTGGACCAATCCATACATTCATTGAAGTGACCGGTCACAGCTCTACAGCTGAAGTCAAACTTCCAGAATACTCCATTTACTGGAACCATACAGTCTGATATACAATCAATTGCTCAACAACTGAGTAAATAGCTTCATTGTGTGAAAAACACACAAACTCAATAGAAATCTCATGAACAAAATCAAAACTTCTTTGACGTTTTCACCTTTACCAGTGCCATTAAGATTCATGTCACAAACTCATTTGCTCCGCATCAACCTCAACAACTCAAACAGTGCACTTCCTGTAACATGCTTAGACTCATGGACATAATCATGATACTGATGATTGCCAACATTAGCTAAGATCTACTTCTTCTCACAGTGAGGGCAAACAGCATTTCCACATCACTGAATAATAAGTGATCACTGCTTCTATCTGCATTGCACACACTTGATTCACAGCAATTCGATAAGCCGGTAGAAAGAAGAAGAAGAAGAAGATGGCAACAAACCTGTTCATAGTTGAGATTCTTGAAGAAGTAATCGAGGAACCGTTGTTGCTCCCTAAACAGATGCTGCAGCTGCTCCACCCCAAATGTGGGGGTTTCTTCAGAATTGTTGTCAATTGTCACCGAGTTGCCAAAGTCATAGCTGAAAGCATTGGAGCCAGACATATTTCCACTACTACTGTCTGCCGCCATCACTCATAATTGCTCACAGTCCTCCTCCTCCACTCAACACGCAAAACTACTACTATATCCCTGCATCTTCCTGCTCCTCATCCCTAAATTCTGGACTGGATAAAAAAGCCCAAGATTTTAGATTCCTTTTCTTTTTCTCAGATCCTAAAAGATTCTGTCAAATATAACTGTATCACTGCCTGCTGTAATAAATGATGACCCTAAAAGAAGAAGCAACAACAACCACCCAAAAGCAGAAAAATGTCCCGGACAAACGATTCTCAGGGTGGGTGGGTGCAAAAACCTGTCTCCAGAGTTTCTGTTCTATGAAGTTGTTGTTGTTGTTATTGCCTTTGTGCAGCAACTTACCGACAAAGAGCTTTTTGCTATGGGGACATCAACAACAATGGTAAAGGAAAAAGGACACAGATTACAGTAGGTGAAAAAAAGAAAGACAGAAAGGCGCACCACAGAAATTCCTCACGGAAAAGAAAGAAGATGATAGGTTTTCGGTTTGCAACTCATAGATTGTTCTTCAACTTGTAAGAATAGAAGATTCTTTCAGGAAAAACCAAAAAACAAACCACACGCCCTACTTGTGAAAATACCACAAACAAACAAACAAAATAGCTCCCTGATCATGGGTGAAGAAGGACCTGCTTCCTGTGTCTCTCACTTGTGAAAAGTGCAGCAGGCGGAAGGGAAGATCTGGGTACTACTTCCAAGCGGCTTCCACGCTTGCATTATTTACAATCCCCAGCTTCGCGCCAAACTGCTTTTTGCTATGCATTTATGAGGAGTTGGATTTACATACACAGAGAGACTCGGTAACATCCGGATGTTGCCTCTTTCACACTAAAGAAGACACAAGCGAAAATGTCTGGATTAGCATAATCATGCACTAATCTCCGAACATTAGGGTTAATCCCAGTAGGGTTACAGTAAGCTTAAGCACTGAACAACGCAAAGCTTCAGAATCGGCACAAAGTCAGTCACCTACAAGCTCTTTCGTTCTTTCCTTGTTGGCGGTGCTCCCTCTCTCTCGGGCTACTCTTCTTCCTCCTCTCGTTGCGCTGGTTTAGTGTTTTTTTTAAGGTTTTCATCAGGGCTGCAAGAAGAAGAAGAGGAGTCTCGAGAGCTTGTGAGGTGTACAGTACCCAAGGAAGTACCCCAGAGAAGAGATGGCTCATGTGATCAGCCTGGTGGAGCTCTTTGGGTCACAGGGTTTGTTGTTGCAGAGCAGGTGTATGGAGTGGAGGCAGCAAGCTGTGAAGTGGAGGATGGAATCCGCCGTGCAGCCGGCGCGGATGCTAGCCGTGACAGTGGCATGTTCACTGGGATCCATGGACGTGGTGTTCGTCAACAACATCTCTAGCAGCAGTAGCAGTATCAACGCATGTGGAGCAGCAGCAGCTCCCGCCGTGCAAGATGCCACGGCTCCCCCTCCCGTGAGACGTGACTGCTATAAGCGAGCACCCAGAACTGTGGCCCTTAAGATCCGTCGGGTACGGAAGCGCTCAGCTTCAGGCGGCGGGGGCGGCGGCAGCGATGAGGAAGACGGGAAGGGTGAAGAAGGCTTTTCCGAGGGCTCCGGATGCGATGATGGCTCATCAGGAGGCGGAAGCTGGGGTGGTGGCGAGAACGGAAGAGGTGGGTGGGACAACTGGGGTGAAAGCTGGAACGAGCATGAAGGAAGGAGGCGATGGGGAGAGCAATTGGGCAGTCATGCGGCAGTGGGATTGCTCTATCAAGCAGCTTGCTGGATCTCCTTCTCCAGATGCATGTACTTCGCGTTTCACAAACTGTTAGGGTTTGGGAGTCTCACAGGGAGCAAAGGAGCAAGCGAGTCCACAAGTCTTGCACAAATCTCCTCTGGGTTCTTGCACAAGAAGCCTTTGCATCTCCACCTTCCTGCTGCTGCTGCAACCAAATGCGTTTGCTGAATGGAAGAAAAAAAACATAAAACCCCATGCCTTCCAGGTACCCATTTGCTCATCATGCCTTTAGGGCTGTTGGACTGTTTCCCTTTCCTTCCAGCTCCCCAGAACTGCCATCTGTTGCAGTGCACTAGGATGCTGCTGAAGAAGAAGAAGCTCTTCAGCTTAGGTACAAATTGTGTATATTCTCTCACCCACCTTAGATCAGTGAATGCTCCTTCTATTAGAGAACATGCTACTAGGGTTCTTGATTGCAACCAAAAACCAGAGAAATTCCTGCTTGAAAGATGTATTGGAAAAACTTGTAGTCAAAACCCAATTCTTTTGTATCCTCTTCAAACAAATAAGAATTTTCAGATTTGCCTCAAAAATTCTTGAATCAGAAGTTTCTTTTCCTTCTGACAGTTCTGCCATATGAAGTTATTTTTTCTCAGGAAAGAAATATACCATGCAGCAGGTTGTTGTGAAGCAAAAGCAATGAATTTCATATACCTTAGTGTACTCTGTGCAGTTGTAGATCTCTTTCTTCAAGCAATCTGTGTTGTTAAGGTCAGTGTTTGATTGGAAAAACAGAAAACGCAATCTGTTTGCAGAAAAAGCCATATTCTTTCTATGCACATATCATGTGTATGCTATTTCTATAAGGTGGTTGCAGCACAAGTTTTAGTTTTGCAGAAGGGATAGAGAACAAACACCTGCTTGCTCATCTCTTCTTAACCCTGAAAGATTCATTCAGACACTTTATAAGCTTGCCAATCTGCGGTCACCATGAGTGACAGTGGAAGAAGAAGGGTAAGCAAGAAAATCTGATGTCAAGCTGATGAAGGTTTCAAGCAAGAAGGATGTGAAAGGTGTTGTGAAACCTGGACAACAGTTGCAACACTGCAGTGGAGATTTAAGCATGTGCAGGTGCAACACACCTCTTGAAAGACTTGCATGGAATTTGCATCCAGAGTACCTATTTTCATACAGCAAGCAGTGTTTCCTAGAACATGTGTCTTCTGCATCATAGTGGGCTAAGTGTTTTGAAATGGAGCTGGAGCTAACATACCTTTAAATGGTAGTCTTGCACCCAAGCATGTGTGCAGTTGGGTCAAAACCTAAAATTGGTGCTCTTTCCTTGTGGGTAAGCATGGAAGAAAGTGCACTGGACTGATACAGATCATCTGCTATAGAGAAATTGCAAGAGAAAGACAGTCTTGCACACTCTTGAAGCCAAAGGAAAGACCTCTCTAAGATAATTTTGTTCCAAGACTGGCAGGTAATAGAAACACACATAAGGAAAGGGGACTGCATATGCATGACCTTGAAGCTGTGCTTGAACTGAGAAATGAGACATGCATTTTGGTCAATCACAGCACAAGACTGAGAAGCTTCCTACCACCACAACACAACACTGGTGTCTGTTAAATGAGCTTTACTTGTGTCTTTGACCCTAGACCACCAGAACTGCAAATTTGGGTTCCCAACAGGAAAAATTGTCAGGGTGGACCCTGCCACTTTAGACTAAGTCAATGCACATCAAAGAGTTTCCAAACTTTGTGGTGATCAATCTCTCAATGAGACCATGATCAGCAACAAAAAAAATGGCAAATCACAATGAAATGTGACAAACTCTGTTCAGTGTGCATCTGCCACCAAGTCAATGCACATCAAAAGTTTCCAAACTTTTGCTGTGATCAATCTCTCAATGAGACTGTGATCAGCAATGAAAAAAAATGGCAAATCACAATAATGAAATGTGAGGAACTCTGGGAAACCTAGTAAAGTAGGAAACTAGTAAAGTAGAGCCATGAAGTTAGATGCAAAACCCGTCAACTTTTGGAGATTCAGATCTCATTCAAGAATGGGGCACAATTCTTCTTGACTGCACAATCAGAGAATGGTATCAGACATAGCCAACTGTTGCCTCATGATGATGGGTATACACACCTCCTGCTTTTGACTTCCTGCTTTCATGTTGGGCAAGGGAAGTCGGAACCTGCATCTCAGAACCACCAGGTGTTGGAGATTGAGCTTTGTATCAAAATTTCTCAGAGAAAAATGTCATGCGTAATCCATGCCACAAAATGTATCACAAACAAACCCACCAGAAACAACTCTAAGGAAGGAAGAGAGACCTTGCTCATCCATTAAGTAAATTTGCATTGTTGCCTTGATGATGATGGGTATGCACACCTCCAGCTTTCACTTCCTGGCTTTCACTGCAGGCAAGCGAGTTTTGGAACCCACATCTCAGAATCATCAGGTGTCAGAGATTGAGCTTTGTATCAAAATTTTGCAGAGGAAAACATCTCACACATAATCCATGCTGCAAAATGTATCACAAAACAAAACTGCCAGAAACAACTCCAAGGAAAGAAGGAAGAGAGAGAGAGAGAGAGAGAGAGAGAGAGAGAGAGAGAGCTCATCCATTAAGTAAATTTTCAATTGGTTTCCAAAAGCATGAGAAAGAACCAACATGTCAGAGGTTGATAAATGCAACAAAGGTTTTGTGATGGTGGGTACCTGACAGAGCAAAGACATACCTTGTCTGTAAAAACTCAAGACTGATCAGAACAGCAGTTACATGAGAGTGATGATGATCAGTACCAAAATGCAATGACAAGAACTGTGGAATATCAGAGACTGATTCATCATCGGGTAAGCAATTTGGAGCTGAAGCACACAAACACAGAAACACAGAAACACAGAAACACAGAAACATTGTGTTGGAGATTTAAGTGGGGGTAATAGCGCTTGGAGTGCGCATCCCCTTCGCTTTACTGATACTTGAGAATTTCTCAGGCAAAATCCTAGACTGGTGGGACTGTTTGTCCAAATGCTATGGTGATGGAGGGGGAGAGAGCGAGCTCTACAAGAAGAGCTACTCTACAACCCTGTACTGTACACTTGGGTAATCTATGGAGAGGAGGGAGGGAGAGGCTGAGGAGTACTTTCGATTCTCAAAAGGACTCTCTTGCTGCATTTTTTTAGGTGCTGCTGCTGCTGAAGTATCTCTAATGTACATGCTGTGATGCCACTAACCTGCTGTGTCTACTTGAGTGATCCTTTTGGGATCCTAAAACGAGACTGGCTCTAGAAGCAGCAAGCGCTGGAGTTTGTCCCAGTGCAATTTGTTGTGAAGATGTTCTCAGCCCTTGAAGACCTTGAAGATGTGCACCGATGCCGGAGAGAGCAGCACCGGATGGTCCAATATCTGCAGTATTCACGCTAATGACGCCTGAGGGTTCTGCTGCATTCCTTCGAAGATATCTCGACATTTCTTCTGGAAAATTGATAGTGGGCACAGCTGTTTTGAGCTTATTGTCTTCCTTCTTCACTTGTTGTGCTTGCCTTCGTTGCTGGATCTCTAGTCTCAGCACGTGATTCACAGCTTTGGCATAGCTGCGAGGATCATGGTCCCTGGAAATGCTACCTCCGGAGCCGTAAGAGGTTGGGTTGCTCATAATCTCCAATGGGTGGGGGTTGTTCAAGAATGCCCTCTCTGCAGCTTGATCTCCAACAGTAGGCGGAGACGAAGAAGAAGAGGAGGAGGATCCTCCTTGAAACAGCTGACTAGACTGTGAATCGGATCTTCTTTTTGGTTGCCGTACGGCATAAAGCCCACTGCCGGAAGGAAGAAGTGGGTGGCCAGGAGCTTGCCGGGCGTCTGGCTGTAAGATGAGCATCTGTCCCATGGGTACATACAGTTGCCTCTGTTTTGCAACCCAAACACAAAAGAAATTGCAATCAGGTAAGGTGAAGAAGAAGAAGAAGAAGTCCGAGCTTGTTGTTATTGCAAGAGTCCTTGACAGCAGTTTGGCGATCAATGGATAATTAATTCTATCACTCACGCTGCAGTTTTTCTTGAAGAAAACTTGGTTTGAAGAAACAGTAGTAGTACCTGATGAAGGAGACAGGAATGATTGCGAAATCTTTGGCTGATGCGCTTGAGGATTTCCACAATTTGGTCAGGGAAGTCGCAAGCAAAGATGCGAGGAACAAGATCTCCAGCGATGACAACAGACTGAATGTGGTTGGGCTGCAATCCCAGTCGCTTGAGCAGAGTATCACCGCCGCACATCATTTGCGGAGCACCGAAGGTGTAGACAGGTAGCAAAGCCGAAGCCGGCACCACGCCACGAAAGCGGAACATGAGAGAGAGAAGACCCCCCAAACTTCCACCCAGCGAATGTCCTGTGAAGTGAAAGCGTGCACGCGCTCCGTGTGTTTTGATGTGCTCTTGCACTAAAGGCAACATCTGCTCGTACATCGCTTTAGCTGCTTCATATATTCCGTGGTGTACCACAGCTCCTGTGCTCGGATCCTGGACACGAGGAGCAAAGACTCTCGCAGATCAGTTCACTGAGAGCACAAGAAACTAGAGCTTCACAGCAGTTTTGGCTATGCCCTTTCTTCTTTCTCGATGCGTCAATTCTGAGGACTAGTAATAGAGGAAGTGAGAAGGCATGCAAGCTTACTTCAAAATGGACTGGTTGAAAGAGAATGTTTGTCCGCCACGACGCCAGACTCTCAGAGCCCTGCATTGAAATGTGAACAGATTATGAGACCGGGATGCTGCAAGTGGAGAGAAGAAGGAAATGCTCTATTCCTATGTCTTGCAATCAGCGAGTTCGCTTGGAATTCAAATTCACAGAGATTCCGCAGAACGAGCGAGCAAGCTCGTAAAGAAAGAATGAGCTTGCAAGGTGCGCCTGAGTCGACCTATTTGCATACCTGAATTGCGAAGATGCGAGTGGCGGTGTCTTTTTCATCGCAAACAAACCACTCGCAAGGAGTGCAGGGAAATGAAGGCTCTGATTGATCTCCTCCTCCTCCTCTCTCAGCTTTCCTCTTCTTCTTCTCGCAAGTCGCATTGGCGGAGGAGGATGTGGATGCGACATCATCATCATCATCAGCAGCAGCAGTGGAGGAGGATAGCTGAGATTCTAGTCCTCTACGTATAAGAACCTCGGCAACCGTAGCTGCGGCAGTGTTCTTTGAAGTCTGGTGTTGTTGCAGGTAAGAAGCCGCCGTGGCCAATGCACGAGCAGTTTCTGGACTTTCCAATGAAGCTTCGAATCGCTTAGCTTCTTTTTCGTCTCGCATAGCTGAATGTGACTTCCGAGCCACTTCCTGCACGGATTGTCCTCCTCTGTCATCGGCTGCTGCTGCTGCAGCTTCTTTCAGCGCAAGCGATGAAGTCACAAATCTCAAGTTATGGAACTTGTCGAGCTCATCTGGCTGCAAAATCCAATTGAACAAGAACAAGAACAAGATCCACGTTAAATCAACAACACAAAGAGCTTCGCCTTCAATTTGTCTGATCCTGCAAATGAACAATTGCATTGCAAGCTGACTCTGGACAAACCTTGAAGCTCTCCCTCGAACGACTTCCACAAAAGCTTGCATTCCATAGATCAAGAGCTCACAAAACAAACGCAATTTCGAGAAAGCATTGTTTAAGAATGAGGCTGGTTGATCGAGATCTAGATCACAGACCTTGATATCGGCGATGATGTACGCGAGATTGCTCACGTAACACATCTTCGCAGCGTCTTTCAGCTGCGTCACAGGAACGCGGTGCAGGTACTTGGAGAAGGACTCTTTCGTATACTCCTTGAGCTTGTCAGCACCTCCGTCCTTGCAGCAGGTTTCGGAGGAAGTAGACGACTGCTCCCAGCTCTTCCAGTTGGCACCATCAAAGGCTATATCAGCGGCCGTTGCATGACTGAAGGAAGAATTGATCTCAGGATTCACCGCGTCCACCTCTTCTCCAGGGGAGGAGGATCTACGATCGCTGCTGGTACTAGACTGAGGATTGACATGACCTTTGAACCAGAGAAATTCAAGGGACGCAGGCACTTCGGTCTTTGAAGTGTTCACCAACGTCGGCAATGGAAGACTTAAAGAAGCTTTCACAGTTTGTGACGTTATTTTTCTTGGCGCCTGGACATGAGATTTAGGTTCTTTTGTAAGTGACCTGCAATTCTGTAGCCGTTTTTGCAGTGAAGTCTCTACACTCCGATGCTGAGGTAATGCGGCTACTTGGCACATAAGTGCCTCCATACTCTTCTCTTGGAAACCTTAGACACGAGCGCAGTGAATGGAATGAAATAATTCTTCTGCTGCTTCTTCTTCTTCTTCTTCTTCTTCTTCTTCACAGACAAAATCTGTACTAAGACTAAAGCTCCTGATCTGTAAGACTAAAATCTCCTGATCAACGCTGCTCTGAATTGTCGACAAGTTAATAAGATTGGAGAATTGAAGATTGATGAACCTGGTGCTATAGAAGAACTACTACTCCCTGGTGACCTTCTTCACACAACCAGCTGCGCTAGTACACAAGAAGAATCTCTTATTTGGACGAGCTTGCAACAACTTGATTAACAACAGCACGTAAACAAGCTCCACGAACCGTAGATCAAAAGACAATGTTCCTTTACTGCAGTAATCTTCATTGAGGACCAAGCACAACTAGAGAAGAGAAGAGAAGAGAACCAAGTCTTGCAACAACTTAGAATGTGAATTTATGTTGAAATCTGGATACACAACAACAACAAACACGGTACTACTGTCTTGACTGGAGAAAGCGTGGGACTACGAAATTAAGATGGCTGGGAGATCAATTTATGTACGATTGCATGGGGGAGTTGGAAAAGAGAAATGGATCTCTCTGTCCATGCGGAAGACCGATGATGTCGGGCAGACGTCGTCCCGAAATTTTTGCTTTGCGTGCACGCAATTAAATGGAATTTTTACACTGCAGCAGCAGCAGCAGATGAAATGCAAAACAACTTCCCTTAAACAGAACCCCCCGCCCCCCGGCTTCCCATCTTGCCGCAGCCGACACACATACACTTGGAGAGTATAACAGCCTAATTTGACGATTTTCTTCCCTATCTTCTTTTCTTCTTTTCTTGTGCTGATAATTGAAGAAGCGGGGTTTCCTTCGCTTCTTCTTGATAGGTGGGGTACCGTCTCATCTTCCCTCCCCCCGTCTTCGTCTTTTAAACTTTCATAGCAAGCCGCTCGGTAGGCAGTCACTCGGTTTTAAACAGCTGCCGCCCCTTCTAACCTTGAGGGAAAGAACACAGCTGCCAGAAATAGAAGTCAGAGGAGCAGCTCTGCTTGTGTGGGCCCCGTGTCTCCCCCGCCTCTCCACGCTCTCTCCTCTTGGCAATCCCGGTCGCCATAGCCGTCGCTGGTGCACTGGACCAGTGCTTAGCGCCCGCCTGCCAAAGGCGGGTAGCGGAGGGAGAGAGACGACCGATTACGGACGACCGAGAACGCACTTGTCGTTAGCGTCGCCACCGGAATTGTCGTCACCTGCTATACATTCTGTTCAGAATCCGTGGCCACCGAACGAACAGAATGCTTCATCGCCTGTGATCAATTACGTTCAGAATATGTCGCCACCACGGCGGAATGACGAGCCAGCGTCTTTTAACTCTTCGTATTCTTCTTGTTATTCATTGACTGGTCATGTTTTACTAACGCTGGCAGCTCGTCTTTTACTTACCTTCTCGTCTTTTCAATTCAGTTGCGCCACGGAAATGAAAAGAAAGCGAGTAGGTAATATCGACAACAGTACCAACTCAGTTTCGTAGATGAAATGTGTTGACTGTTTTTTGTTCTAGTGACTTTTTCAAGACCTTCTTGGATGAATCACGTTGAATTTGGTTAGAATGAACGACTGCAGGGACTTGGATGACTGAAATTATGTAGATGAAATTTTGACCACGCCGCATTGCCGGTTAACTAGCTCGTAAGGAGGAGACCGCTGGACGCTCGTGTTATTACTTTTTTTTTCTCTTTTTTTTACCTACTGGGTTTTTGATAGTTGTTTCACTCGCCTTCGTGGATGAAGAGTGTTGACTGATTTATACCGACTCCGTCTGTCCGCCTCCTGTTTTAACCTCTTTTCATACCGTGGTTTTACTTCCTCTGCGATAACTAACACGGCTACATGGATGAAAGTTTTTGACCCGTTCATTTTATTTTTGTTTTAAAATTTTGTTTGGGGCCCTAGTATCAGAGTTTTTTCTTCCTCAATTTTATGATATCAAGAATTTGGCTAAGTCTTTCAACAAATTTATACTTGAAAAAAATAATTCTGGAAATTTTGCAAAACAATTTGGTTGAAATGATACAAAACTTGTCCCAAAAAATCATGGATCCCCATGTTGTACATTTTCTCCCCAAAAAAGAATATTCAAGAATTTTATTGAACTACTTGGGATCCACATTGCTTTGCATCATTATTAATAAATAATATTAAGATAAATATCATCGACATGAAAAGGCACATGCTAATCTTTTGAAAAATATTCATGTTGATGACTAGTTCGATAGGAAAGGGAGGAGGTAGCTCTATAGGAAAGGAAGGAGGTAGTTCCATTTTCATATGATCCTTCACATTTTAGCAAACTGAAATTCTCAATGGATGACTAGGATTACAAAGGATTATGCAAAATCCTCTCTATACCAGCTCCAAGAAAACTTATCATTGAAATTTCTAGGATCTCCCCCCACCCCCCTTTTTTCCAAACACCAAAGTGTTTATTTACTTATTTATTTTTTATTTCTCTATTTTTGGATTTCCATTTCAAAGAGTTGAATGGATCCTCTTTCAGAATGGAATGTAAATATTATGGACCCAAGAATTGATTTAGAGAAATTTGATATGGCCCTTAATTATTAAAACCATGATTAGAATATTAAATAAAATTGAAAGAATATCATTTAAATTTTAGATTTACATTTGTGATACATAAGGCACTCAAAGTGTGAAGTCAGAGTTCCCTAGGCACAAGCTTAATTTTAGAGCTATGGTTAAGCTATCAACTTTGCCTTGAATTTTCTGAAATGGGATTGTCTTCACACACGCTTTGAAAGTCCAAAGTTAGTTGCAAAAGAAACCAGGTTATTGTTGTCCTATCAAACAAGGACCTCATACAACAAGTGTTTCTGAGTCTGCTGTGATGAGGGTGTAAGGGTCTAAGCATACCAACTCCAGACCGTGTTGTTGTCATACCGGACTCTGTATTAATAGGGACCACTGCTTGCGGCGGCCTTGGGTTTCCTGTTCATGGGCTCTTTTCAGACGGGTGATTCAATTCAGGATTTTTTGATTCTTTGTGTTACAAAATCTCTAAGGTTCTTCCGGACATGCAATACCAAGGAGCACCATCATGTAACAGACTAAGTTTGTTACACCCCACCTCTGGACTTTGTAGCCAATGGGACTCCGCAATCCATGCATAAGAACTTCAAGTCCCTGAATTGATGGTACATTCATTCAGAAGACTTTTTTTTTAATGTGACAACTGGGTGTTATCCTGGCATTCTGGAATCTACCAGGAAAAAAGCAAACGGCTAGTATTGCCGATTCCAAACATGTTGTAGATTGAAGGCCTTTTTTTGAGAAACAATCAAATCTTCACTCGTTCCTTTATACTATTTTCCATGTAGAGATAGGATGGGAGAAAACTTTTTTTGACTTCTTTGAAAGGTTCATTTTGTGTAGGAGAATGCCCGGGGTATGCTAAAGTAAGGGCCACCCAGGTGGCAACTGAAGGATACTGGGAACAGCCCCCCCCTATTAGGTTGGTATCCCATGTAATAACTTGGCAGAATTTTTGTTTCCTGTGAATCTCCCCAAGTATTAGGGGGAATAAAAAGGAAAGAAAAAAGGCAGGCCATCTGAAAAAGGTTCATTTGGTAACATGCAGAAATTTAGGTTTGGGTTTAATCTGCAAATTAACTTGGTAGGAGAGGTTCGGATGTTTTGAAGTTTTTTTTGGGGAAGGGGCAGGAGAGGAGGGCACTATGAAGCTAATTTAAAACATTAAACAGGGTTGATTTGTCCATACATTTAAGGTTTAGTCTTCATGTGAATTACAACCGATGTTATTAAAGTTATTCCTAAAGTCAGGAAAACACAGCACAGGAACCCCCTGTTTGGTCACATAGGGGATAGGATTTCAGAAAACAGGAAAAGAAAGTACGCTTCATATGAATCATGACCAATGTTGATAATGATCCCTTTCTATCAATTTCCATTGGTTCTTTAGCCTACCAAACCTCATTACATATTTAATTCTTAATTTGCACAAGATAACAAAGTAAAATGAAATAAAACTACCAAATCTAGCCATTTCATTGGCCATAACAATTTTTTCTTCAGACTTGCACACAAGGCTATTCAACATGCTGTCTATATTAATATACTAGGTATCATAACCCTTGTGTGTCTACAGATAGGGTTAGAAAACAATCCACCCATATAATTTGTAACACTTTAATAATGGGTGTTTCCATGCATGTAATGTAGCTATTGATCAATGTTAGAGGGTGACCGTTAGCCAATTAAATTGCACCTTCACAATTGTTTATGGGTAAAAAAGGATAGGAGCAACTCGATGCCTAACATGGTTGGCCAATTCATTGCATTCCAAGTTTGTTTCTAGAAAACCGAATAAGGATCAACTCTATGCATGCAGACATTTGATTATGTTTTAAGTAGATGATGGCCCAAGGTCACACCCATTCTAGTGTTGTCAAACCCACATTATTGGGCCTTGTAACAAAAGAAAAAACAAAACCTTTCACCCCTATGCAAATCTGGGAATGAAAGGACCGAACACATAGGGTGTGTGCTTAAATGCATGGGGTCAACTTTAGGCTTGCTTGCTTGCACGCACTTTGGCCTTGTCGTATTTGGTTTTGGCAAATTGTTTGGAAGGTTTTAAATTATAGTGCAGCACTGAGCATGCTCAATTGATTGCTGCATTGTCCTCTTTGTTACGGTTTCTGAAACGAGGACAACGATGTGGTGTCAGGAAAAGGCGCTGGCTCGGGAGAGAGGGAAATTTTGCTAAAAAAAGAAACTGAGAGGTACGAATGAAAAAGAAATCAATGCTTTTACATTCTCCACTGAAAAGGGGAAAACAAAATCTTCCTGTAAGTAGGCTACTATTGGTGCCTCCAAAAAGAAGTACACAAGGAAACTATTTACTTTTACTTTCGTCAAACAAACCCGGGGATGCCGCCTGAATCCCATATCTATTTTATTTTATTCAATCTGCTGCATGTAAGGATGAGTCTATGGAACTGCTGTAATTTTCATTCGGACTCACATTTGGAGAAATATTCACTAATGTGTTATCATTGTGAACTAGGGATTTTATTTTGACAAGTTTTTATAATTTTTTGTGTACTTGGTGACCCGAAAAACTCAAGTGCAAGTCATTTCACAGGGTTCTTGTGATTAAAAAAAATGCACCAAAGTCAGAGGATTTTTTTTAAAAAATAAATCATAACATGTAGACAATACCTAGGCTCCAATAGGTTGTCAAAATGTTGCATGATTATTAAAAAAATTCTATTTTCCTCTTTGACCTCTGTGCAAATTTGGCAAATTCCTCTTGTGGACAACATAGCCAGTGTGGATACACCACAAAAAAATTGCAATAAGAAACAATTGTAAGTTTGAATTTACCTAAAAATTTTATGAAACATTTCCTATTTTAATTGTTGTTCGCTTGACTTTTGCATCCGGGATTAAGCATATCACCTACATGATAAGATACGCTGCTTGTTTGTTTTAAGGTACACAATTGTCTTTTTTACTTCTCTGTGTACTTTGAGGGGATTTCACTCCCTCCCTCCCCCTCTCTGCACAAGAACACTATGGCATTATGCCAAAGGGGAAGATCCTCTCCTATTCTTACATGTTCCCACGTTCCCATAAAAAGAGAGTCGTTTATGTCTCAGAGGAGGTTCCTGCACTAGTGGGTTCATTTTCCTGAGGTTAGGGAACAGCCTTCGGCTCACACCCTCAGGTTGTGCTCCTTCAGGAGAACTCGCTCACTTATACAAGCACCTCCCCTACAACATTAGTGCATGATGGCAGGTATGTAACTGAACCAAGGCTCCGCATTTGTCCACAGAACCATTTCTGCACATTTTATCACAAATGGTGGAAGATATGTACATAACTGAACTTTTTGTTTTGTTTTTTTGTTTTTTGCACTTTTCCAGCTTTTTTCATTCTTTTAGATTATTTGCTTGGTTTTTGTGTAAAGGGGGGTCATTATATTGTAAGCAAAATGTCAGACATTGTTGGGTTGATGTCATTTGGAAACTGAAATTTACTTTTTATATTATTTTGTTATTGAAAGAGAGCTTGAATTTATCAATGTGAGGGACAGAGAGGGCAGGCTTTTGTAATACTGTGGAGAGTATTATTATTATTTAAATATTTAAACATAATTAATTTAATTAAATTAAAATATTCAAAGATCATGGTCCTATAGGTTTCCAAAACATTTAAACATGAATCTCATAAAGGTTTGTAAATTTTGAAATGAAACAAACCACTTCCCATATTCTACATGGATTTTTTAAAAACAAATTTGGCAGTGTGGGACGAACCCAAGAAGAACAATATCTTAGAGGGGAGGAAAAAAAAATCTGAATTTGGTCCAAAAGAAATTCTATTTTTTTCAATCGAAAAACTATATGATTCCAAGAAGATTTTGCTTTCACTTTGTAAAAAGGTTCTAGCTCCCCTTTTGTCCTCTTTCAATCTATTCTTTGGTTTGCAACATTCACTCTCCAGTCCTTCATTTTGTTTTCTTCGCCTTTCAAAACAAATATGATTAGATCGAATATGTGGCCGACCTTTTGCCACGGAGGTTTTTCAATTTTGACCATTGTGGATATCTAAATTTTGTAAGCCACAAGGTCTTCATTTAAATTTAACAGATGAGTATAATTCAATTGTACAAATTCATTTCTTTATTTCTGAATACTTACGATCTATTAGAATAACCTAAATAACCCTAAGTTGCATTCTAACACTCCACAGTTTTGGCACATCCTTAAGAATTTCAAGTTTTGTATGTCCTAGAAAACATATGTAATGGAATGGGTCTGGCAACCATTCCACACAAAATTTGGGAGGAATTGGCAAAATTACCAGAAGACTATAGACCTTTAAGTCTCATCATCTCATGTCAAAAAAAAACCCCCATTTATTCAAAGGAAAAAATGCAAAAGTCACCATATTTTCAGGGGGAAAAAAGTCATATGTTGTCATATTTAGGCAATGGCTTCCTATAGGTCACGAGAACCAGGCAGGATTCTAAAATGAACTCTAGCCAATTTTGGTTCATTCCTCTTGTGGACGGTCCTCAGTTCACCCCCTTGACAAAATTGAGGAGAAAAACAAAAACAAAAAACCTGGGTCTCACCCTTCCTAGGCCGTGCTACACTTTATATATTAAAGATATTTGTAAAATCCCGGGCAGACCTGGCACCGAAAGCCCCTGTTTGCCTGATTCAAGGGTCATAAGTCCAAACCCGACACCGAAAAAAAAAACAAAGGGTCCCAAGAGGGGAAGGCCGGGGGGGGAACTGTTCACCTTATATTGTAACTCCGGTTTGTTTGTGTGTCTACGACAACTGGTACAGGTGTCCCGGCATGCGTTTTTAGCTCCAGGTTGAGGCACACATACCCGCCGCCAACGAAGACACTTGTCACTATTCTTAAAAGAAAAACACTGCTGATGAGTAGAATTCAAAACAAAACAAAACAAAATAAAATGCCTTCTTCTCTCATGCACACACCCTCTCTATCTGCACATACTCACATGACACTCAGGTGCTTTTGGTACTATGGAAGGAAGGGGCCCCCTAGAACAATGTTGAGGACTACAGTATTCCTTGATTGAGCCCCTTAGACCAGGCTCTAGGTTTGCCGAAATCCACTAAAATATGTTCCAAATGGTGTAAATCTTCTCTATTCAAAAAATATTTATTATTTTAAATTTTTTTCAAAAAATAACTTTCCTTTCCTTCATAACATGGACATGAAAAGTGGCATTACCTTTTTCATATCCACATAATATAATATGATAAAATGTTATATTATAATGATATTCAACTTTGAGATTGAAATAAATAATGATGAATTATCAAAAATCATATGGGAGGAACAGATGAGAGAAATCAAAAAGGGGAGGGGAGGGGAGGGGAGGGAGGAGACGAGTTTCTATTAAATTAAATTGATAAATCTCAATTTTCTTGATCATTACTCTTACATCTTTTTCGCATTTTCAAAGTGAAGCTTTAATTGAACTTCAAAAACTTATTTGACTCTTAGAGTACATTCCATAAATCCAGAGCTTTTATACACTAGCCACAGGGTCCTAGTGAGGGCCCGGTCCAGAGGATGGCTATGGTACTATGGAAGGGGCCCCCTGGTAACCCAACCTCTAGGATTACCGAATTGCCCTAGTGGTGTATCTGGGGTTGCTCCTCTCCATAGGGTAATAGGCCTACTACCGAATGCACAGCAATCCCTAACGAGGCGACTGGTCTATGAGGGCCAGTTATGGAGCATAACTGGTGTCTTGAACAGAACAATTAACCATCTGATCCCACCACCATCACAGAGTAACAAAACTCCAAAACAAAACATTGCACTCGCTGCGCCGCGTATGACCACCACAAAACGAGAGTCTCATCTCGGCCTCCCAGTACCTAGGAGCCCACAAAAGTGGAACACCGGCAGACTAGCTGACCACCGATCCTACTTCCGGAAAAGAAGCAGTAGGTACAAAAGTGACATAAATAAGGATTAGTTTCCATGTGGCTCACTATAGAACTATTATCTAGTAAATAGTGATTGAAGCTTAACCGCCCCCAAGAAGACCCAACTTGTGGTTTGGTCATGTCAGTTCTGCCAATAAGATACCAATGGATTGATTCATCATGCAATTCACTTTTTCCCAAAAGAATGAAAGGAAAAAAAAATTATTTGGAATACACAAAGAAAATAAAAATAAAAATCTCCAATGCATTAATGAATACATAGAGACACCGCCATCTCTAAAAACACCAAACAGAAAAGTCAGGAACTCATACCTCCCCACTTCCCACTCTTTCTTACCCATACTTTTTCATGGCATTCAAAGTTGGCAGGATTTTGTCCATTTTTTTTGCAAGTTGTTGTCTGATATTTAATCACCACAATCAGCGTTGAAGAAAAAACCATATAAAAAACAATTGGATACTTTCAATGCTTTGATGCAAGTTGTTCATTGTGATGCCTCAAGTGGTTTAGAAATTGACCCGGTTCCTCTGGTGAAGCTTGTTGTTGCTCTGTACTTACCTTTGTTTCCCAGCCTATGGTTTCTTGTGTTGTGGTTTCTATTTCACCCATGGTGGGGTCTTTCAGCTTTTGAAGCTGATCAGATGATGCAGACAAAAGGCCTTGTATTTTGAAGCCCAAGCTTGTCCTGTGCCTATATAGTGCAGGCCTATTGTGAACCTTCTTACCGCACCTATGTCTCATGTTCAACAAATCTTGCCAACAAATTATTCTTCTGAAAAAAAAGGGAGCGCGTTTGGCAACCCCAATCTGAATATTTTAGAATTTCAACAATTCTTTGTAAGTATATGTTACATTCAGCAATAAGTTTCAAAGTTATCTTGCGTTTTGAGTGGGGTTCAATTTTATAGTTGAATTTCAGTAAATAATTTTTAGTTTTCTTTTTCTTTTTTCTTTTTTCCTAGCTGGCCCTCTTAGGAATTAATTAGTGTTGAACACGAGTCATAATACAATCTTAAAAAAATTGAGTGAAACTTGCTCTTATGTAAAGGGCAAAAGAATCCCAAAAAAAAAAATCACACTCAAGATTAAGAATTCACATATTTGATATATAGGTCGAGTTGGGCACTATGCGTAAACGCAAACACCCCTATATAGGAAGGAAATTTTTCTTATGTGACATTCAAATTAAATGAATTATTGCGCTTCAGGTTTTGCAGGACAATGTTTTTTGTGCCATGAGTTAGAAGGATTAGAGACTGTAATAAGGGAAAGAAAACTTCAATTTTCAGCCCTAAAATGTAACCAAACAGAGATTTGTTAACACTTTTGATAAATGGTTAGGTTACTTTTTTTGTTCATTTAAAAACCCAATGTAGGTTGGGTAACATTGGTGGTCTTCAACTTGCCACATGTCATTTAAATGATAGTCATAATCTTTTGGACAAGAAGATTATGCAATATAATTTTCCAAAATTATAAGATTATGTATTATGAAAAATGTTGTCATGTTTTGTTTTCAAGGTTCCCATGATATTCCCTTTTTTTTGTAGTGATATTCTGATGATGTTCCCCATGTTGTTTGTGTGTCCTTCCTTTATTGTCCCCCATGTTCCCAACTAGTTCCCCTGTCATTCTGACAATCATACCCATAAGTGTCACCAATGGAACAAACTTGTGGGTGCGCCGCCACCGCACCCTACCTGGCTCACCAAAGATGACTTACCCAGGCATATTGGGCAGCCTCATAAAATATTTTTTTATGTTGGATCAAACTTAAGAAGTTTGAGCTTTGTATTTCTTTCTTTGTGCAATTTTTTTAAACATGTTTTGGCCACGTTTTTTGTGATGTGTCAAGCAGGAAAACCGCAGTTACTGTTCCTCTCATGGGTTTTTTGATCACATGCCCCCCCTTGCCTCTTATTAAACCCTAAACCTTATTGTTAAGTTTCTTTCATTCATTAAGCATTTTTGAGACTGTGCATGAAATGGGACCCAAAGCTCCATTTTTTCTGCACGTTGTCACTTCCCCCTGGCCCATCATCACCACAACAGAATCCCCAAACTCTGTGCATTTCCCCAAAACTAGAAGTTTACACTCCCAAGAGAGAATTATAGAGCTTTTCCTTTTTGTCTCATGTAAATAGCCCAGTAGGTTGAGAGACTTCAGCTTAGGGCAAAAGTTGTGGGATATATCTCAATGGTATTGGGAACATCTTGAGGAACACATTGAGAGCTGACAAAACAGGTTGAGAATGGATCGAGAATATTATGAAAAATCATTGGGAACATGATGAGACTTTTTTTGTGGAACACGTTTGGAAAATCAAAATTCAAAACGTCCAAACCCAGGTTCACAACTGACCCAGTTCTCAGCTGGTTCTCAGCCAAAGAACTTGCCAGGTATTACTTAGGGTGTTACCTGGGCGGATACCCAGATTTTCACATATTAGATTTGAGATACCTAGCTCAATAGGAATCGGTCTGTTTTGAAATTTAAAATTTTGGTACATGGGTAGGTTATATGAATAACCCTAGGTTCACTTCTTAAGGGTTTAGGAGTAGCAAGTCTAGGGTTAGTTAAGGTTTAGGGTTAGGGAGTGCTGCTTTTCCCATGATTATATTGGTGTTCATTGCCACGCGGTCTATCATTCAAATATGTTCAATCTACTACTTTTCTGTTCATCGTGTTGTTGGTGTTCATTTTGTTTTAGATGCAAATTGTGTTGCTAGTGCTCATTGTGTTGTTGGTGCACATCATGTTGCTATAAGTGTTGATCATGTTGTTGGTGGTTTTCATATTATTGGTGTTTGTCGTGTTGTTGGTGCTTCTCATGTTGTTGTAGGTTCTCCTTGTGTTGTTGTGTTCATTATCTTGTTAATTTAAATATTGCTGCTAGTGTTTATCATGTTGTTCATGTTCATCATGTTGATGTTGATGTTGATCGTGTTGTTATTATTGGTGTTCATCATGTTATTGTTGGTGTTCATTGTGTTGTGAGTCCTCACCATGTTGTTGCTAATGTTCATCGTAATCAAGGTGCTTGTCTTGTTGCTGCATGTGTTCATTGTGTTATTGTTAGTGTTCATCAACTTTGTTTAGGTATCATCACTATTGTTCATCATGATGTTTTCCCCCTTTCTATGATTGCTCTACCCCTACCCTTCCATTGTCCTCCACATTGGAATTTTCTTGAAATTGAAGGTTGTTGGTTGCTTATGGCTTTGGGAAAAACCTTTACACTTTAGGTATGTTGGTTTTTTTCCCAAATTATGTGAGTTTTGTTCCTTTTTTTCTTATATTGAAACTAATGTGCTTATATAATGCTTGGATTTGTTTGTGCAAGAATAACTTGCAAATTGGAGACATGCTTGCAACTTTGAAATTTTGCCTTGTATTGTTGAAGGACATTTTGCACATGCATGTCCTCATCAATCTTGGGCACATTGTTGGCATAATTTTGTTTGTGAAAATTGAATCATACTTGTGATTAATTCTTAAAGTGTCACATTTTCCAAAATTGGAAAAAATGTAATTGTTTGGTTTTTCAAATCTAGTCTATTAACACCCCCTAAAAATGGAATCAAATTTTCTAGATCAAGGATGTGACGAGGTTTATGAGTGAAAATGAAATAAGAAGAAAGGGAAAAACTAAAGGTGAAGGGTTTGAAGAAGTTATAATGTGACCGGACAAAGAGTCACCTGGAGTTCCATAGTGTGAACACTATGTTCATTTTAGGGTTTAGGTTTTGTTTTGAGTCATCGTCAACTTTCTTTGTGAAGGTGGCGAGGTTCATTTCATTACTGTCTGTGGTGAGTAGGAAGCTTTGTTGTTTGTGTTATGTGGAACAAGTTGGCAATGGAAGGAATGGGTGGCCAAGGGCGCTTCAAGGATGCAAAGGAGAGGAGAAGGAGACGTGGTTGGACAAAAATAAGAACGGGAGTTCGAAAGAAAAAGACAGGTCTATTTTTGGTGAAAACTATGGCAATTTGAGTAGTAGGTAGAGTTTGCAGGAATGTGTAATTGTTGTGTTGTTCTTCTGCTGGGTCAGTGACTATATCATGGTTGGCTCTATGTTCTTGTGAAAATTAGGACTTATAAAGGGTTAATGTTGAGGGATGATGATACCTAAAAGAAGTCTAAGCTATAGAACTAGGAACATATAGAAAATTGCATTTGTAGGGGCTTTGGTGGAATCTTACTTGAAATCCAATGGGTGATCCATACACCTGAATGGGAGCTAGACACCTTAGCAGGTATCTTTGGGCTGGAAAAAATGTGAATGAGAGAAACAGGATGGGAGAAATCATAGCAAGTATTTATAGATCCCTATTTCACACATCATTTTGTTTTTCTTGAGTAGTTGCAAAACCGACTTGGCATACCTTGATCAGTTGTAGATTCGTACCTAGAAATCGATTTGTTGCTAAAGGTTAGACCAAGCATTTCTCTACATTGATCTATGTGGTAAGGGATGGATTAACAGTTCATAATAAACCAAATGAACATTGAGAACGCTGACCTCAAGCCAGACCCTATTAATTCATGCACTCACAATACAAGAATTTGTTTCCAGCAACAACTAAGGACTACTACTGTAGTAGATTTAAGAGACGTTAATACGCATGTATGGTCTGAAGATCTTCATGGTCTAAAGGATCACATACTGTAGGACTCCAAAACTAGGTGTTTGTGACACTACCTATTTGTCAGGAAATAAGTTGTAAACATTATAATAGGAGTAAGGATATGTGAATAGCAAATGGTTTGTGCACCCTTTTTTTTGGTTACACAAAGTTTTTAGTTTAAAAATGAGGATACAATGTAATTAATTATGAAAAAATTGCAAACCCCTTGGCAAAAAATTTCCAACTTGGGCATTTTTGTGTGTTACCCTTGAATCATTAAGTGATGTTAAGGTGCCATAGGTCATGTGGTGTATCCTATGTGATAGTAGACTAGTAGGTCATGTAATATCAGAACAAAGAACAAGTTTGAACAAAGGTTTTGTTTCATATATCAAGAATAATCAAATAACATTTTTAAAAAATGTGAATGTAGACTATGAACAAATTGTTAAAATTTTTGAAGAAGAAATGAATAAGAACTAGAAACGTCCATTGGAAAAACTACCTATAAAGAAAAGGCTTGTAATGAATGCAAGTGAAATCTTCAATTTGTTTAGGGCCATAGATCCTTACAAAAAAAAATGTGCACTAAATAATTTTTGTGGAGAATTTGAGTTTATTAGTTGTTTAAAACCATTTTCCCATTCAATTTGTTGAGAGTATATGGCTAAAACATTTAGTAATACAATTATGCCTTTGTGTTGTTTTCCCTTCCAAAAAAACCTTCAATCAAAAAATGTTACTAGACTTTGTTGAAAAGACAAAATAAACATGTTTTACCAATTTTGGCAGAATGTGTTTCTAATACTACAAGTTTTGATTTGTAAATGTCCAAGGGGGCACATGATCAATGTCTTTGCATTGGTTATAATTTTTTTGGGGGAAATTTAAATGTCAAAACACATTAAAATTGGTTTATTTGAAGCATTTGAAACGTCGAGGCAAACATTGGTAATATGTTTGCAAGATCTTTTAGAACAACATGGCTTGACCAAAAAGATCCTTAGTTATGTTAAAGATGAAGCTACAAATTTAAATACTATGATAGCTACCTTGAAATTAATAGTAAGTGTGAAGTTTTGGGTGTGATGGAAAGTTTTCAAGGGATTTGATTTGGACATGCTTTCTCTGAAGCTTGTTGACATGCAACTACTAAAGAAAGAATCTCCAAGGGCTTGAAACATGTTTCCATGAAATTTGCCTAGGTAGATTTGCAAAAATGTATTAAATGCTTTTAAAAATTAAGGAAAGGAATATAGGAATGGATGAAGGTTTGCGTTATTGCAAGCCTCAACCCCCAAAACATTGAACTCACCAATCAAAACAAGGTATAATGTAAGTTACTTGTTTTGGTTTTTTTTCTTTTTTCTTGTTTTGAATCTTCATACTCCAAAATGTTGCCTTTTAATTGGGAATGTGAATTGTGCAAGTTTGCAATCAAAATGATCATGTTTCAAGAAGCCCTTTAATTCCGTAAAGCCATTGCCTTCTATTATAGCAAGCAAATTGGTTGAGGCTACTAGTTGTTTTCCCCCTGCATGCAAATGGAATGTATCACAAATTATAGTTGACATTTTGTCTTTTGTTGTCATTACTTGCATTTTAAACTAGTCTAAGAATCATTGGTTATTGAGTGATGTTTCAACTACAAAATATCCATGAGCTTAAAGTTAAAGGAAGAAATGAACCGTCTCCCTTTATTGGATTTTTTGATTGATGATGATGATTTTAGCTTGAATATTGAAATGAAGTTTTTTTGCAAAAAACATTAAAAATGAAGAACACTAGGGTCATTGACTCATTCCTTTCCTTCTTCATAAAATACAGTGAAAGAAAAGCCTATAATATGCTAGCATTTATGTTGGATCCTAGATTCAAGATTTTGATTATGATCATTTCTTTTATTTATTGTGAACATGAGGTGACCATAGCTTAAAGTAGTAGGATAGGAAATCCTTATTTACTATGCTCTTGAAGTCTTATCATCATTTGCACCCGTTGTTTAAGGTTGAAAGTTCCTTTGTTCACAAAATTTATGAAGATATTAGTTTGAACATTTTTGAGATGGTGGTTAGCATTAGTGAAGTTACAAAGGAGCTTATTAATTGAAAATTGTTGATATTTCAAAAAATCAAGTTCAAATGCCTTCTAACTAGTGAAGGAAACATGAAACCATGTTCTAAACTATTAGTTTTTTAATTAGGCAAATATTAAGGATTATAGGTTCTCAAATTGAAATTGAAAATTTTTTTCCTTTGCTAAAATTTTCACCAATTTGAGGAGATGTTGCTAACAATTAAATAACCTTGAAAATTTAATCTTTATGAATAAGAATTGGCCAAATGATGCAAAGGTGGGTTACAAGGCTCTTAGTAATTTGGTAGAATTGATAGATTTTGAATTCAACTTAGAAAATGAATTAAATGAATTTGAAAGCTCATTTGAGTGAAATCAATTGAAAAAGATTCAATCTCGTGTTTTTTTTGTTTTATATATCTTTGAAATGTGGTCACATATTTTTGTTTACATATTAAAACTTTGTAATGAACCTTGCTAATTTCTTTTTACCTAATAAAAATTTCAAAAATAAGTAGTAATAGTAATCTTAAATTCTTAAAATGAAAATTTAAAAATTAGCTTAAAATAACCAACTAATCTACATGAATTAAGAACCAGTTGTGAAAGAATTAGTTGGGTATAAATAAAAATAAAAATGAAGAACCAAACATGGTATGAATATTTTTATTTTAAGAAAGTGAGAATTGATTCAATTTTTAAATTTTAGAAAATTGATAACTAGAATAGATGGTTATGAAAAAAAAAAAAAAAACACCCAACATTGGTATATATCTAAGTTCTTTCACAAATACCCACCTTAATAACAATGGGGAAGGGTATATATGTATAAGTCTTAAACACCTACCCAAATAATAACCAAGGTGTGATGTTATTTTAGTTATCCAAGCAGGATTTGGTGCAATGTTTTGCAAGTATTTGATTTTTGAAAAAAACATTCAATAGGGTATTTGATAAAACATTTAAGGATCCACCCACCAAGTTTTTGAAGTTGAAGAACCTTGGGTGGGAAGATTTAAAAACCAAGTTTGTGCAAGTGTGAGGCGAGGGTGGGTTTTTGAAATTTTAATATGTGGTTGTTATATATACATATAATTGTTTTGATTCTCGACAAGGGTTTGGCACAAAATCTCATGCCTACCTCACTTGTAAGGATCATAAGTAATTAAGTGGGGAATATAAGTTGTTAGTATTTAAATAGATAAGTAGATTAAGTGGCCACTAGGTATATGTACATGGTTGTCACATTGATTCACCCACCTAGCGTGTAAATGTTAGATTTCATCCAAAATATATTGTGCAATGCACCAATGAAGAGTATTCACAAGATGGTAACATATCATAAATACGATTGATGTTCAGCATAAAATAATTATCAAAAGATCTAGCTAAAATAAAGAGAAACTTGTATTATTATTTGTTGAAATTGTTGAGAATTGAACTTTCAACTTGTGAAGAAATGTTTGATCTCCCAACCATTGGGTTATTATTCCAAAAAAAGTTGCAGTTTGCATACTTAATCTTCAACTGTTGAAATTCTGAAAAATTAAAATCGAAGTTGCCTAAACTTGTTTTTTTAAATAAATAAATATTCTACAATGAAATGTTGATTATCAATTGTAAGTATGTATAAGATTTAGTAACTAGTTAGTGTGTTAATAGTTGATACAATTTCATGAAGGTGTCTTAGGATTCCTTATATTGTTTTCCAAAGATTTGGTTCCAAATGGTCTGTGTCTTGTGATATTTGTGATGCTTATGTTGGGGGTCAAACTTTCCATAAGACATGTTAGTAGGTAGATGTGAATTAAACATATGAAGCTTCATGGTTTCATCTCTTCATCACTTTGCAATTGCTTTGTGAGTTTAATTCATTACTAGTGATGATAAATATTAATTAAAATTTATCTATTAAAGATTTATTTTATTGAAATAAGGATTTTTTGAAAAAAGGACTTAGGAAAACAAAAACATATATATACATTTCATGGTCCTCCCTTTCCTAGGCATAAAATGTCAACTTTTTAAGACCAATGATTCATGTTGTGGAAAACTTCCATGAAATTTCAATGTCAAAAATTAAAAACTATATTTGTGACAAATGCCTTATTTTCAAAGAAAGAATTGCAAAGTTTCAAGGAAAATGTTTTTTTGGAAGAATTTTTGTCACATTTCAACACAATTTATAATTTTTGGGAAGTTTTTCATTTTTTAAAAATAGTTTGGACAAGTTTTTGCAAACTTGTTATGAATTAATGTTAATATTTTGGGGGATGATAATTAATGATATTTTATCATAAAACTAAAAAAAATTTACTTGAAATAACATAAATATTTTATCACAAACATCAACTTTCTTTTCTCATCACTCACAATAAATTAGTAATCATAATCATGATGGGATGTTATTGTCATTTTAACAACATTGGGTATTCATAAAGGTGACCCCTTGGATTGGCCATTGTTTCTTTTAGCACATCCTAGGGCACAACAATTTACAACCACATGCCCTTTTAGCTGACCTATTCCAAACCATTGTAAATGACATTCACATCATTTTAGGTCTTATCATCCCATGATTTACATTTGAATATTTAGAAATCCAACTTTGGGTGATATTCTTATTTGTTCACTTAACAAATGTGTTACATGGTTTTTAGTTGTTTTATTTATTTACTTTGTCTCCTATCAATGTTCAACACCCCTACAAATAGTACTAAAGTACTAGGAATGTTGGTGGGTTCTCCATCATTCACATCATCTTTTATCAAAAATCATTTGTTAAGAAATGTAGGACATGTAGATTTGTTTCTTAGGTTGGGGGATGTCAAAGTGGTTATAGAAATTTGAAGTTATTGTTTCATACAATGCCCATAATACTCAATTATGTTTCTTACCCCCATTTCCACATTTTAGACTCCCATTTCATCATTTGATTAATATATTTCCTAAGTTTTTGACCAACTTTAAGGCCCAAGGTCTCTCAATAGCCCATATGAAACTTTGGCTTTAAACAAGAACTTTTTCCCAATATCCCTTGGAAACATCAACCTCATTTCAACATCCACCATCACCCAAATGTAGCCTATCTCAAAAGTTGGGTCCTTATAGCTTCAACCATAGCCTTTAAATGTCTACTTAACCATCATCCTTTTCTCTTAAAAGTTGTAGTTCATGTTGATAAAAACATTTTTCCATTTCAACAACAATTGAAAATAGCTTGTGAACTACTATTGCCCCCCATATAAGTGTACATTTTGCCTTTTCAACAATTTATTGATCAATAAGTGGTTCAATTTCAACATTCCATTTCAAAACATTTACACCAATGAACCTTTTTTAGCATGTTCATGGAGGACATACATAATGTCCACCATGCTCACATCCTTTCATGTTATTCCTTTGACACAAACAAATGGTTTAATATACAACCTATCCTTTCAATGTTTTGATTATCTTTTGTGCGTCTTCCTTGATGCATGTGTAAACAACCCATTAATCAAATGGGAGAATATTATGGCAATGTGGTCATCATAACCAATGTATTAATAAGATTCATGATTTTGTTCATGACACTTTTGTATCTATGACTCATGAGGTTGGTTTCCACTTTGGATGAAAACAATTGCACACATTTCAACCATATTCAACTCCTCTTGTTCAAGGAGGTCACACTTTGTATATTTTATGAAGCACGTGATATATAGGGGTATTTTTTATGTTATGAAATCATAAAATAATAAGTGAATATTTTTATTGAAATTGAGAATATTTTAAGTATATTTTGGATAAGTTTGTAATAAAATGATCCATTGAATGTGTAACCATTCCTAAATAATATTATTGTAAATTTTCCACTAGATTTAAGGTCAAATATTTCTCATGTAACTTATGTATTGTGATGTAATATACATTCAAGAATGACATATAGAATAATAAATCAATTTTATCAACATTTGAAGATGGGGAAACACCAATTTGAAACTTATAACCACTTCTAAAGTCTTGAAGAAGTAGTCTAGAAATTCTCAAAATTGATCCAATTTTTTTGGGGGAATTTATAATATTATTGCAACTTGAATAATCATTACACTTTACATGGATTAGGATCATCTCTTGGATTGATGTGAAAATAAATTGTCAAATTCAAAAAAATAAAAATACTTGTAAAAAAATGTAATATTCAAATTTGTAATTAAAACATAAATTTTGCGCAATGATTGCACACCACATCATTTTGCAATGTCAAGTCTTTATTCTTGTGCTTTTGCAAAAAGAATTTTGTGTGGGTCATTTTACCATAGACTTGCTTTCTGGTTTTATTTTCATGATTCAATTTTTTGCACTTCATTTACATTGAAATGAATTATTAAATTTATTTCCTTTATTAAATTTCACCCTATTTTGAAAAAAAAAGTAACCTCCCATAATCCTTTCATTAATTTGTTGACATGTCCTTCCCAAAGATGGGGTTTGAATTTTAGTCAATGTCATCAAAGTTAATCTAATAAACACAAGCCCACTTCCCTAATCATGTTTCACAAGAGGATTTTTCACCAAGTGGTTGCAAGTTTGAGTGGTCCATTTACAATTCACAAAATTCATAATTTAACATTAATTTGAAAAAAAATTAAAAACCAATGTTAAATGGGATTATTTGGTGATTTATGAACTCACAAAATTTATATGAACAAGAACCCAACTAAACAACTATTTTTTGGATATACATTTGAAAATAAAAAACATCAATCCAACCAAAAAAATTTAAATAGGTCCAAATTTGGTCATTCTAAAGTCCATTGTTATTAGTTGATTCAAATTTTTGTAATATTTTTTGAAATTTATGTTTTTTTTCTTAATGTGTATCACATTTTAAAACCTTATAAAAGATCTTGAGATGAAATGATATTGAAAAATGCATTTAAATCTTCATGTAAAAAAGAAACCATAGTTTATGATTCCATTTCAAAAGTTCATTAGTAAAAGTTTAGTGTATATTTATTGAATTTTATCATTATGTACATATTCTTATTCAAGTTAGCAATCTTAATTTATATTGAAAAATTACCACATTGATAATTTTATTATACATTTGTAGCATTTGAATAAAATACATTTTGTAAAAAATCTAATGTGACACAAAAAATGTACCACCCTATCTTACAACTTGCAACTACCCCACCTCAAAAGCAACACAAATGAAAGAAAAAATGATTTTGACACACCCCCAATAAACTAATTCAACCTTTTAACAATTGAATTATTTGGATGAAAACAAAAACAAGCAATCATTTTCTTGCATGCTTGCATTGATGCAACTTCAAATATGCAAAGACTAAAAGGTCCCCCACTTTTCATCTTGGTCATTTTCCTTCACCAACACATTTCCACCACACTTCAATAGATGAAAATAAAAAGATGGGCTGAAATTCTCCAATTTAATTTCAAGCTTAAATGGATAAACACTTAGTGCAAACAATGTAACAAAAAGGAAGTAAGGTTCTTGTCGTAACTTTAGCCTTGGGCTTATGACCAAGGCAAAGGTTTGCAAAGGTGCAGGCCAAGACTAGGCCCAGGAGTCACATTTCATATTCTCGGGAGTGCAAAAGAGTGTGAGGGAATGAACCTTCACACTCCCAAGTGAACTCCCATTTTGGGATTTGGAATCCCAATGGACTCCGAAATTTTTAGAAGGTGATTGCAGGGGTCAAAACTCATTGGATTGAAACGTTCCTTATATCATTGGAAATCTCTTGGAACGTAGATGTTTGAAATGGGCTTGCATGACCCATTTGGACACCTAAAACACAAGTTATGGCCAAAAGAAGGGTCGGGAGTCAAATTGGCAATTTGACTCCCGACCAGTAAAAGTCGAGAATCACCCCGATTTCCTTGCGTGCAGGTGGCTACGACATACTGTTGGAAAATGAGGGCTACAACTTTGCTTTAGACTTCATCTCAATTGGAGGTTTGCAGACAAAGTTATGGGTCCCCCAAACTCGCGAGAGTCCCAACTTTTGGAATTTTGAGACTCGCACTTGAGAGTCTTGGGACAAAATGTCATTTGGATGCTGGTCCCATGATTAGCCACAGAGTATACTATAAGGGGGAAGGTGGTGGCTTCCCCCAAGTCCGGGCCGTGGTGAGTCTTGTGAGTTCGAGTTTGCTCGTGGTTCGTCCTAGCACCAAAAGTGTTCCAATTATGCACTAACCAACTTGTTGTTTGGTTTGCGCAGGTCTGTGTGAATGATTAATCGCTTGTCATTCTTCCTAGTCCCATCTCGGAGCTCCAACACGCCCCTTTACCCCCAAAGTGTTTTGAGCCATGGAACGTGCCCCAACTCCTTACTCTTTCGTTGTTTTCACTTTGGATTCACATTTGAATCTATCAAGGAGTTTGGGAGTGCGTCAGTTCCTTAGGTTAATATGAAATGAAGTTGTAACAATGAATGCTTGGAAATCGAAAACAAATGTATCCAATAGCTAGGCCTACTTGTTGTGTTGTCATGAAAAAAAATCGATTATTCATAAGTTTTGGGAATGTATTCATGCATAATGAGCATGGTGTTACACACAAGATTTTGAATTAGCTCAAGCAGGCAAATAGCTCCAATGGAATTTGAAACATTGCATTTTATCCACCAAGGAACCTACTTCCATAATGTGGTTAGGCTATGGTCCTTATTGCAAGGCATCATGCTATGGTTTCTATGGATTGAAAGAAATAACAAGGTATTCAACAATGAAAGTTGGTAGGATTCAAAGATGGAGAAGCACATTTTAGAGGCCTTCCTTGATTATGACAAAGTATCTTGGATCCAATGCTTAGGAATGTGTAAGCTACATCAAATGTTTAGGAATGCATAAGCTATCCCTGCCAAGGAGTTAAAGCACCTTGCTCACTTTGATCAATATTGGGGTAAACATGAGATGATTTGTGCTAGGATTTGGTAGATTTGTTAAATGGTGAACCGTCATAGTCCTTCATTAGTTAGGGTGTTGAGTGAGTGTCAACATGTGAGGATGGCCTTTCACCATTGTTTTTTTTTTCTTCTTCATAATGAAATCTTTCATTTGTGTAAAAATAAATAAATAAAAGAAAGTTCAAGCATCTTCCATTTGAAGTTGAGCAATTACAATAGAATAGGTTGAACCACCTCTTGAGTTTCCCCCTTGAGATATCCACCTTCTATACCCTCTTTTAACTTACTACAAGCAAGTGGTCGAGTTACAATAGATCCTACTCTTACAAGCAGTTGTCAAAGTCAGGATCTCTGCTACAAAAGAAGCTAAATTTCCCACTAAACCCTAAACCCGGTCCACTACTGGACCCTAGTCCTTCACATCTGACTTGTAGCAAATGAACTTCGACTTAAGTCCAGCCATTTTGTACTTCCTCTGCCACTCTGGACTGGGTGCTTTCTGTTGTAAAGAAATCACAAAGCAATTGTCAATTTTTATTTTATATTTTTATATTATTTTATATTATTTTTATTTTTGTCAATTCCATAGCAAGCTCCCACAGAAGTTGCAGTTTGTCAGAGCTCCCTCTCTCATGGCCTTTTTATTTTTCATGGTTTAATAATGTTTAATGCTTCTCTCCATCATCCTGTTATTGACTTGCATTCTCTTCTCTTCTGTTTTCTAGACTACTGACCATTTCTGTAAAAACTTTTTGCTTCACCAATGCCACCAACAACAAAAGCAAATCAAATGTGGTTCATGTGCTGGAAGCTAGCTATTAAACTCTTCACTCTTCCTGTTGAGAGGGCTACTTTGTAGTATGGCAAGGATTATGTGACCTACCCAAGTGCCCCATCCATTGGAAGCCTAGTATGACTCAGTTGTGGATGAACAATAACCGAGTGACCAAGTTCCAACCATTGGTTTATTTTGATCTGGGTTGTGAGTTTTAATAATATTTCGACCTCAAAAATTAAAAAGAATTTTTTTTTTCACAAATTCCCTTTCTACAAGAATTTTTTTCAAATTTTTAAAAGATTTTTTTCTGGGAGAAAATTAGCCACAGTTTGACATAAGTGTTAATGTGATACAAATACTTGGTGACCTGTCTTTAAATTCACCCAAACTAGTCAAATTTACACTGAAAAGCCCATCTATACAAAAAAATTCATTTTTTTTTTTTGAACTATGACATTTTCAAATTTATGACACTAGCACAAGTTTCAAACTGATACCTATAGCCTTTCCATTTGGCCCATCTAGGACTTTGGGCAAGGAATATGGGGGAAAATGTGGGACTATTGGGAACAACATCGGGGACACATGAGAATTTTGGGAACAACATAAAAAGCACTTGACAAAGAATATTGGATAAATTTCAAGGAACACATGTTGAGGACACATGGGAACATTGACAACAACATAGGGAACATGTGATGAAACATTTGGGATAATATAAGGAAGACATGATGCACAAATTGGGAACACAATTTGGAAGATTTGGGAACATGTGGGGGAACAAAATCTACAATCCCCAAAAAATCTCCAAGTTCTCCCTCCCCAACCCCACCTTAAATAAGAAATTTTATTAATTAGTTGTGTGTACATCCAAAGTTGAAAACATTGTCTGGTAATGAGCATCACCAATGAATTTCTCTCTGAAAAATCTGATTTCAACATGTATAAATTTGCTAGATTTTTATAATAGGTGGACCACAAAAAATATATCAGAATTTTGGAACATTTCCCAATGTTGGACACTCCCAAGATAGAACGAATATAGCATTTCCATGGCCCACAGGCTATATTGGTCAAAAGAGTAGGATTTGGGCAAGGAGTATGAGGGAAAAAGTGGAGGTATTGAGAACAACAGAAGGGATAGATGGAAACCAAGAGAACAACATGAAAAGCTTTAAGCAAAGCATGTAGTGTAGTGGGATAAATCTAATGAACACATGGGAATTGTGGGAGCAATAAAAGGGTAATGTGGGAAAAGATAGTTGACATAATAAGTAACACATAGAAATAACAAATTGGGAACACCATTACAAACAATATTGGAACATGTGAAAAAATTATGACTTTTTAATGACCATTCTTTGATTCCACCACGATAGATGCCATTAACTTATATCTCTTGGTGAACAAAACATTTGTTATTAATCACAATTATCCACACAAGCTAGACATGACATCCAACATGGATGATGCTCCAAGTTAATTGCAAGTTACAACACCTAATGGGCAAGGATTCATCTGCCATGTTCCCTTCAATGTTATTTTTAGTGGTGAATTTTCACACTATAACAAATAATAATAACACAAGAATATATTGTCATAGAGTCCTTGTTTTTTTGAATGCCAATTTTTGAGGATTTTTTTTTTTTTGAGAAAATGTTGTCACATTTATGTCTATTGGTTACTATTTGAATAATTCTCTACAAAAGTGTTGGCAATTAAGGTAGACACACTCATCAGCAAACACAAATCGATCATTGAACATTTATGCATATATTTCTCATTTCTTGTCCTAGCCTAATGTAAAATCGTTTTTTGAAATGCTTGTCTCTTTGGTGACATCACAAAATTCATTAAAAAGACAAATTGGAATTTGGTTCCCTTTGCCTTCAAAATTAAACATCACATAAGACTTAATCATTTTCCCATGGTAGTGTTATGATGAAATGCACAAGGTTTCCCAATTAAGCATAACCACATGTCTTTTTACCTATTGGACTATTGCTTCTCATCAAATGTGAACTTTTAAAAACTATCATAGGTTAGACATGGCCTCTACTGTTTAATGGCCAGTGTCCAAATAGCCAATGGGAGTTTGCAAGTGGTCTCTTTGTTGTTTAATAAAATGTTCATGATCGAACATTTGGATAAAATTTTTATGAGGACGACATATCTAGCAATACTAACACCAAGATTAGATGTAGGGATAGATATCATATATCATATTCACATGGAGAAAGACAATAAATACTTGCATTGTTTGCACAATCTATATCAATAGGTTCTAAAGTTGAAAGGAGTGCAAAGAGGACCAAATTTCAACAAACTCAACTTCATCACACTTCAACTTCCTACCCATGGCTTGCACATCAACATTAAATGTCATTTTAATGTGGAAGGACTTCGAAAACTTTTACACATTCATAGATTATATTGAACCATTAAAAACATATCCAAATTTAACTATTTTTTCATCTCTTGGTTTGTGTTTAGGAAAGACAAAGGCCTACCACTTGTTGGGCCAAGATGTGATCCCCCAACTCCTTGGAGGTTAAGGCCAAAAAGAATGAGGAAATGATGGACCCAACTATAATTGGTAGGTGACAAAACAATGTCTTGGATCAACCAATAATGAACAAACAAAACGTGCCACCTATTCTTGAAAAATAGCCAAGAAAAAAGGTAGCAAAGGTTAATTGAGCTTTAGTGGTTACGATCATGAAAAAATGGACAAATGAAACATTGAAGGAAGTAGTGGATGTTGTTGAAAAGGAACTTATTCTTTATGAAGGGCCAACAAGTCATGGAAAATACCTTTGAACTCCCTTTGTGGCCATTTGAATGGTCCAACCAAATCCAAGCAAATGAGTTTAAAAGGAGTGTCGATAAAAGAAAAAGATGTAATAGTCGCCGCTTGGACATTAATTATGCAAGAATGTGGCTTATCCATATTGTTGCACCAACTAATAACGAAGGTTGTAAAGTTGACATAAACAAGGCCTACACCATTTCAAGATGGAATACCAAGGAACAACTAGTGTTTTTGGTTCAAATGTAAACATCCACAATTGAACATTAGAAAGGTCATGAAATATGTAGGGCACAAGGTTTGGCGACCAATTCCTATAGTTCATTCTACCACAACCTACAAACATTATATAGTGAATGCCAATCCATAATAAATCACACCTAAAATTTCAATGAAACAAGTATACAAGTAAAAAAATAATTAGAAGTAAACATTTTGGCTAGGAGAGGGTCCAATGCAATTTATAACACCATCCCAAAGTCTCATGAATGGCTAACTATAAATTATGTTGTACATGCAACAAGTGGGTTTCTATTGGGATTTTACAAATTTACAAAGCTAAAAGATTGAAAGATGACTATAGTAAATTTTGCAAACCAAGGACATGCATGGTAATGCAAAAGAAGGCTTGGATGACTTCTTTCTTGTTCAAAAAAGTTTTATTTTTCTTCAAAAGGTTTGTTCCAAATGAACTTTTTTAACCAATTGAAATTTATTAATTATAGATGGGCATGGCAATCATGTAACCCCAAAGGCAATAGAACAAGCTTAGGAATTTGGATTAAATATGATCATTTTACCCACCCATACAGTTCATGCGCTTCAACCCTTAGATGTTTCCTATTTTATGTTGTTTAAAACAACATTTAGAAAAGTCAAAGATGCAACAATGGCCAAAAAAAAAATGGAACTAAACAAGATCACCTTCGTTAGATGGGTGGACCAAGTTTTAAACCATGCACTCACAAAATATAAAATAGTCTGGATTTAAAGCTATAAGTATTTGACTTATAACCCCCAAGCAATGGACAACAATATTCAACCTTTAAACATTTGCACAATAACATAAAAAAATGAGGCAAATGAAGAAGATTACATGTTAATTCATCACACAACAAATGATCCTTGTAGTATTCGGACAGAATCTAATCAACATTACTATGTAGATATGTTTCTTAGCCCTACAATGATAAAGGAAAAGCCAAAAAACTTCAATGTGGTAAACTTAAACGATCATTTTAGTTTTGATTAGTTACAATAAGAACAAAGCTTTCCAAATCTAATATAAGAATCAATGAACTTCCACAAACCTTTGTTACCACCCCATTTACTTGTAAAGCATACCAAAGGCAAAAAGCCATTAATTGTTTATTCATAGTCACATGGTGTGGCTTCTACATAATTCTTACATATTTTACAAAAAAGACAATAGCTAGGGCAACTATAGAGGAAAGTAGAAAAGCAAAGTGGAAGGAGAAAGAAGAAAAAAGGACCAACAAAGTAGCAGATAGTTTGAATATGAATGAACAAGCAACAAAATGTGTAGTTGAAAGGCATGCAAGAGATGTAATTGCTGCAACTTGGTCCACATCAATGTTAAAGAAAACAAAAATTATTTCTAGTAAATTTTTCAAGCAAGGTGCAAGGCACAAGAATTAGGGTACCAAGGTGTTAACTTTGAGGTCACAAGAAAACTTCAAAAAGAGGCTAAGAGTCAAGCAAGGGATACAATGCTTACATGAAAGCACATTGTAACATGTAACACCTTGTTGTATCATTTTAACAAGTAATATAGATGAAGCAAGAAGGGAGAGGGGGAGATGGGGTAACAATAAAATCAATAACAAAAGTGATGGCTATGAAGAGGAAGATGGCAACATTATGAAAAGGACATGAAGAATAAGACAAAGAAAACAAGAAGAAAAGGAAAAATAGAATAACTTATAGGACCACTAATAAGACCAATGTAAAGAGGAAAAGAACACCAACAAGACCAGTACCAAAACCGCTTGCAAAAAGGAAAAGGGTATCAACAAGACCACCATGAAGATAAATAAGGTGGTAACAAGACCACTAACAAAAACATTGCGAAAAGGAAAAAGGTACCAACAAAACTATTGTGAAGAAGATGAAGGCACAAGCAAGACCACCAACAAAACCACCATGAAGAAGAAGAAGGTACTACCAAAATTACTAGTAAGACCACCTTTCAAAAATTTGCAACAAGATTGCACCCTTGTAAGAATAAGGAGGCCCCACAAATTTTTAATATTTTAAGGAGTTAACATGAATTTGACAAGTGGAAACAAAACAATGTTGCATTATTGTGATAGAACCACTACACCCATGGTGCCCCTTGAGTGCCCATAGAGCCATTGTGCATGGATGTTTAACAAGTTTAAATTATTTAAACCTTCCTAGGCTAGTGTCCATTGATGTGTGAACCTTTATTTAGTGTACATCCCTACCATTGAAACATTAATTAGGTCCAAATTCTGTAAGATGTACCAAAATCTTGTCACAATGTTATTTAATGTTTTGTGACCATGTAAAGACACATTTATGGATGATTATGATCAAATCTAGAATTGTAATGGTTTTAAATATATTACTTATGAAATATTTGACACTTTTTGATTCATCAATTTTGATGGGGATTAAAATATAGGGGAAAATATTGCAATAAAAATTAGGTTTTTTTCATCCTAGGTGGTACAATTTAAAGGATTTTCACCCAATTCAACATTAAACACACATTTCTATTCATCTTGCAAATCATCCATCATGGTGATGGGGTAGATTATGTATGTTGGTGAACATGTGCATGTTTGATAATAGGCGGACAAAAGGTTGCTCATGCATTTTCAAGTTTACAAGGGATTTTTAAAGATGTTTTTGATCCTTGAAACTTTAAATGGCCATATTTTTTTCAAATTTTGATTTTTTTAGCAATTCAAATGGTCATGGATGCACTTGGAGGAGCTCGACAACTTCTTTGTACAGTTTAGAAACAATGAACCGTCAATGGATAAATGTGAGACCTTTGATACACTTTATGTATGGACACCAATGTGTTTATCCTAGTGTCATGAATCTTGTTTCTATAAATTTGTTGCTAAAAGATCAAATTTTCCAAAGGTATGGGCATTGCAAAGGTATGGACCCCAATGATTATTGCACACATTTGTCATCAATTTCAAATTATGTAACACATATTCAAGTTCAATCATTCTTTTCATCTATTCATAACCTTTGACATAATATAATAGTGCTAATGATTATAGTTTGTTTCAATGTCAACAAAATAATTTTGTTAATTGTCGTAATACATGGGGTAGCTTTGGCAATTTCCTCTTGAATAATTTATTTATTTTGACTTTTGAACTTTGATAGTTGGATTTTAAATTTCTAAATATTTTCACATATGAAATATTATGTATAAAATAGCAAGCAATCACAACTATGCCACTAGCTTATGGGTCTAATGTGTCTCCCAATTAAATATTTATATTTGAAGTGTGCAAGTTTGAATTTGAGTAATAAAAATTTCAACTGTATTCTACCAATGGTCAAGTGTTCCTTTTTTATTAATTTTTCAAAAAAATTGGCAAACCTAAAAATAATTTAATTAGTGTTAAACCTGATTAGTTAATATGGTTTTTTTTGTTAAAAAAAAAGCATCTATTTCTTGGTTACTTTAAAAATTGAGAACGGATTTTACAACCTAATTCATAACACAAAAGAAATTATCAAAGAAACCCATTTAGCAAAAAAAAATTCTTATTTAATAAATCTTCAAGGGATTTCTTTTTTCATGACTTAATAGCTCAGGCTTTGAAGTTCATCCACATTTTGAGTCTTGATAATGTTTTGTCATCTCCATTGCACTGTTCACATCTACAATTGACAAATGTGAAAACACGGTGCATGACTTTTATCAATTTTCAACTAATGCTTGAATTTCCCCCCAAACCACCCAAAGAAAATTTGGATGATGTGCATTCAACCAATTAATGTTTGGTCCCTAAAGGTTTAAATTTTAAACTTCAATTTAGGGTGAAAGCACACTAAGTGTAACACTTTTAAGCACATGTGAAAGTCCATAATTGCTTAAATTAACATTGTGAAAGTAGTGCAAAGGTAGGATACCTTGAATCACACAAATCATTTTACAAGTTATCATTGGAAATTTATTATAAAAAAAATTTCAACCCTAGTTTACCTTATGGAGAACTTAAATTTGAAAGATGGGCTTCTAAAATACTACGTTTGTTAAATAAAAGACCCAATAAATGAAAACCATAATTCAAGGTACATAGAAAATTTTGATCATCAAAATCTTTCAAAAAAGTCCTCCTTGGTATTAATGTCACCACATCATATTACCATTGAGTCCTTTACTCGTTAAATTAAAAAACATTATAAGAAAGTGCACGTAGTCCATATTCATTAATTATGGATTGTTACAAGTTTTTGGGTATCCCTTTGAAAGTCCATTATGTTATGGCTATTCAAAAACTATGCATGAAATTCATATAATGTGATTATATTATATATAACATTGTAATGTTAAGTCTTTTTTCATCCTAGTTAACTATATTTAATCACATGGTCAATTACAAATTTCAAAATCTTGCAAAAACAACCTTGTGACAACATTTTATAAATAGTGTAGTGTGTTTTCACCCTTTACCAAACATATCCCAAGCATTTAGTCTCAAAGCCTACATTTGTTTTTCCACCAATTTTACTTCTATCCAAATATTTGTTGAAAATCTAGTCAAATCCAATTATTTAAGTTTTTTTGCAAAATTTTTGCCAAATTTTGACCTGAAAAATATGATTTCAAATTATACAAGGGATTCTTCATGGAAAAAAATGACCCACATTCACCATATTTCAGAGCGGAAAAAAAATAAAAAATTTCATATTTTTATGATAAGTTCTAGGAGGAAGCCAAGAATATAAAATGATTCTGGTTTATTTTTACTTTCATATTTAGTATGTAGTCAAATCTGGCTAAATCATCTTATGGATGTTGTCAGTTCAACTACATCACAAAATTGAAAGCAAAAAAAAAAAATAGCCTGGTCAAATCTACAAAATTTTGACTGACGTTGGATTTAAATAAAGTCTAGGCACTGGGAAAACTTTGGTAAAAGATTTAACCAAAATCAAGCAAGGGATGACGAGATGGCAAAACTATATTGAGTTCCTATTTGCTCCTGTGGGACTAGGCATGTGTTACAAAAGATTGGATCCAAAGCATACCCACTTAACAAGAACTTTCTTTCAACAAGACACAAATGCATGCATCTCGATATGACTCTCACAATAACCAAGTTACATACTCATAAAAATAAAATAAAAACTCAAATGTCATTCTTCAAATAAGAATGAAGCATGGCAATTTTTCGAATATGAATACAAGGAACTTTGAAAATGGGAGCAACTTATCTTACCTTAACTCCAGAAGGTTTAGGTCAATTCTAAATTGACTTTTTCCCAATGAACCCCTAAATGCTTGGCACTTGAGTGTTTGTTTTTGGGGCGAATTTCCATCAAATGGAAAATTATTTATCAAAATAAAAATTTTACAAGCATTTTTGGGAGTTCTACTCACCAAGTTTTTATTTATTCTCATTTTTGACAAATTCTACAATAAGTTCCAATAGGTAGCCCAAAATGTATATTGATGCTTAAATTTGTTTCTTTCCATTATTTTAAAGCTAAATCTAGCTTAATCATCTTATGAATGATCCCCATTCAGCTACATCACTAAATTGCCATAATAAATGGCACCAACTAGTGTTGGCCTGTTATTTTGTTTAAAAAAAATCTCCGTGTAGGTGTTTTTTTCCAAAAGTTGGATCAAATAGGTTATCAATATCAATATCAAAATGTTTTTGGTTGCCAAGAAAATTATAAAAAAGGCTAATAACCATCAGTTCTGCATAAGGGTAGGTTATCAAATAATCAATTGATAACCACCTATGAACTTTCCGGTTATTATCCGGTTATAAGGTTTTCAAAAATATAAATTACTGTTACTATTTTCCTGGTTTAGAAAATAATTGTTGCCAGTGTTTAAAGACCGATCACCTATCTCGATGATAATCGAGTCATCCAGGTAAATTGTAAAATCTTCAAAATTCAATACCAGGCGATTGTCAATTTAACCAGTTATCAGAACATCAAGAATTGACTGGTAGATTATTAATAACCGGGATGATAACCGGGTCCGAAACCAGCCAACACTGGTAACCACCAAACCTCCACCCAGATATAATTGCAACCCTTGCTGATACTGGCCTTCACTGGATTGTTTCTATTGTGCCTTCAGGCGGACACCGGCCCCCATTCCCCCCTCTCTTCCCCAATTGACATGGACTTTCCCAATTAGGAGGCCATTTGGAGCCTATGATCACACTCCACATGCTCAGAATTATTTTTTTGAAAATAATGAAATTTCCAGTTGTTCCATTGATTTTCTAAACAAAATCAAATCACTTTTGGATTATGGGTGAACTCCCTTACACCGACATGTGATCCCCCACTACCCTTATTAGTATACTCCTAAGTGCAACGAGTTGTTTTGACTTGTTGAAGGTCCAAAGGCATGCAAGAACTTGATCAAGACGTCTCCCAAAACTAGTTGAAGGCCCAAAGGCATGCAAGAACTTGATCAAGACGTCTCCCAAAACTAGTTGAAGGCCCAAAGGCATGCAAGAACTTGATCAAAACATCTCCCAAAACTAGTTGAAGGCCCAAAGGCATGCAAGAACTTGATCAAGAAGTTTCCCAAATCTGCATGGCAATGCTTATTAATCATGAAACCGTTTAAAAGCTCTCAAATTGTGAGCCCCATGCAACCAAATATGCTTTGAAACTTTCCATTGAAACTTGTCCAAGGACCACACTTATTTGAAGCTCCAAAAAGGGTCACTTTTTGGGCTTATCATGTGTTTCGGGGTTAAGCAGTCTAGGGGACAAAGACTACTACACACTACACATATTAACTTTGATTATACAAACAAAACAAAATTAGTGTGGGATTGTAAAGTTTCACTTAGAGATTTAGCACATCTTGAAACATCATTGGGTGGGCCAATTAGCTTTGTCATGCCACTTTCATCTCATGTAGTTAATGTTTAAGCATAAAACATTTTGGAAAAAAACCCTTTGCATTTGGAGTGGGCTTTATCCGATGAACCTGCATGGGCGAGGGTCAACATCGTGGCTTACCCTACACTTAAGTTGACTACAACTAAAGACATGATGAAGGAATTAGACTGGGAACTTTGGAAGATTGCAAAGAACTTGGTGTATTTTGAACAAAAGGTCTCCTCCCTATATAGCTTTTTGGAACAAAGCTTGGAAGTCAATACATCAGCAATGGCCATTAAGTTGATATTGTTCTCAAAGACCACACAACATGGAATTTGAGGCCATTGCTTCCCAAAATTGGAAGTCAATTGTATGATCGTTTAGTGGGTGATGTAAGGATTCATGTTCAATACGTGGTCAAAAGGGAAAAAGGTGGCAAAAAGTTTCACCCCACTAATTATGTATTCCCACAATTGCTCTAAGTTTTAGGTCCCAAAAGCCTAAAATAAAATAAAATAAAATTATAAGATTAAATCATAAAATATTTAAACCATCTTAAAGATTGCATATCACCTATATTAATTGTAGAATTTCTCTATAAGGAAAGGATTGTGAACATATGTTGATACTAGTACTAGGTTGGTATGAAATGTTTAAAATGGATTGGATACAAGTACCAATCTAGTATGAAAATTTCAAATAAGATTTGATACCACTACAAGTTAGTATGTTCAAAAAGTGAGTACCTTAGAGATGGCGGTAACGGGTTACATATAAGTTGGATATTCCTTATAAGTTACTTTAGTTGGATATTCATACCAGGGGGAGTTGGGAACATGATGCATATGTATTTCCAATTTATTTATTTATTTATAAAATTTGGGAACAAATTGACAACCTCCATTGTGTATTTCCAAATATTCATCACAATATATTTTAATGGGTTCGTATTCTCCAACATCCAAACATTTTTAAAATTTTCTTCAATGGAAATAAAGTCACTTTATATCCTGTATGACCTCAGTTGTTAGTGTATATGTCCAAATTAGTTTTGGGGGGGGGGGGGGGTGGGGGGG
>Ga0209611_10000148_pt1 | contig 85575 bp, 67 predicted proteins | sample S1TSphgellanicum_3_FD_187693 | JGI IMG/M metagenome (GOLD analysis project Ga0209611, IMG submission 187693) | Host-associated microbial communities from peat moss isolated from Minnesota, USA - S1T2_Fc - Sphagnum magellanicum MG (SPAdes) (version 2) | ecosystem: Host-associated > Plants > Peat... | reverse complement strand
AGTCACATCACATACTCCCGGGAGTGCAAGAAAGTGCTAGGGAGTGTGAGAAAGTGTTAGAAAGTGTGAGGGAGTGAACCCTCACACTCCCAAGGCAAACTCCCACTTTGGGAGATGGAGTCCCGGTGGACTCCCGAAACTTCAGAGAGCGATTGCAGGGGTCAAACCTCAATGGATTGTGACGTTCTTTATATCATTGGAAAGCTCTTGAAGCGTATATATCTAAAATGGGCTCGCATTGCTCATTTGGACATCTAAAACACAAGTTATGGCCAAAAGAAGGGTCGGGAGTCGAATTCCTGGGAGTCTGCCAGTTTTGACTCCCGACGACTAAAAGTCAAGAATCGACCCGAAATACTTGGCTGCAGAGAACGTGCGACATACCGTTGGAAAGGTCTCGACGAGACCTACGACTTTGCTTCAGACCACATCGCGATCCGAGGTCTGCTCGCAAAGTTATGGGGCTCCAAAGTCCCGGGAGTCCCATTTGGCGCGATTTCGGGACTCCCAGTCGGGAGTCCCGGGAAAAATAGCCATTTGGATGTAGCCTCCATGGAGAGCTGCAGAGTATACTATAAGGGGGAAGGTGGTGGCTTCCCCCAAGTCTGGGCCGTGATGAGTCTTGTGTGTCCGTGTTGCCCGTGGCTCGTCCTAACACCAAGTGTGCTCTAACTTTGCACTAACCACTTTGTGTGGGTTGTGTGGAGGCCCGTGTGAGTGACTAAAGCTTGTCAATTCTTCCTAGTCCCATCCCGGAGCTCCAACCCGCCCCTCTACCCCTCAAAGGGTTGTGAGCTAGGGAGCGTGCTCCGACTCCTCCTTATTCCGCTACTTTCTACTTGGGCTCACATTTGAGTCCCTTGAGGAGTTGGGGGTGCGTCACATAGTGGCCATATACTATTGGTTGCCAAGTACCAATCCATATCACTAAGAATCTAGAACCTATTGAGGTATGGCTTAAGGTTAGAACTTTCAAGGTTCATTCAATCCGTATGAGTCACTAACCTTTTTTCCCACTAAATGCAACAATGTATCGTAACATCAAATTTATTATATGGAAAACCTAAATCTTGTAGACATTTAGACTCAAATGTTTGTTGAGAAATCAAGCTCAAATAGTTAGGTTTCATTGGTTACTAAAGTAGGAAAGTAATTAAGTTACTTTCACAAGGTTGAATTACTTTTTTTACTTATATTAGTTTAGTTATTTGTGGTTTGGTCTTTTAGTTAAATACCTTGGTGTTGATGGTTTGACTTTTTTCTTCATTGCATAAGTTTGTGTATTTCATGTGATAAGAACCTTGAAGTGTTATTAATGTTATGTTTCGTGTTGTGAACATCAAGTTTTAGTTTCCTTTCAATAAAGATTTATGTTTGCACTTGAGTAGATCTCCTATTTGTTAACATGGTATCAGAGCTTAGGTTGTTGAATGAGAAAAAGTTGAAAGAGATCTAGAGCTAAAAAGTCTTTCGAACTAGAGCTTGAAAGTCTCTAGTAATATCATAGGATTTTTTCAAGTGTAAAAAAGAAATGGGGAAAGGAAAGAATGTGAAAAGAAAGAAAATAAAATAAAAAAGGTGAGAGGAGATTAACATATAAAGGGTTATGGAAGTCAAATCTTTAAATCTAGATTCAGATCTACTGTGAAAAGATCATGGATTGAAACTTGGAGAGATTATAGAAGACTATAAGATGCATCTATTCTTAAATTTTCAAAAGAAAAGGATATGTTTTGAGAAAGTTATGAGCTTTTGAAGACTATGTGCGAGATCTGGTTTTTTGGTCATATCTCCTTTGTTTGAGCATTTTTGGATCTTTAGCTTTGGGATCTTATAGATCATAAAAATATATATATATATGTGAGAGAAATTTCATCCCATTTGGATTTGTATTGAAAGATATCCAAACATCTAAAGTTTTAATCTCAGTTTTGAAATCAGTTTTTTTTAAAGTGATAACTCTTTGTGGTCATCATCAATAGAGCTGAAATTTTGAATAGATATAAAAGACATATATCTAATGTGTCTCCCAAAATTAGGAGTTTGGAGTTTCAGAGAACGAGTTGTAAGTCATTTTGTGTTCAAGTCCCAGTTTGAGGTGATTTCAAGGAAGTAGCAAGATTTTTCATTTTATGAAGTTAAATGAGCTGAAATTTTGAGAGATGGTAGTAGACATAGTTTTTCATGTTTCATCAAAATTTTAAATCGATCCAAGGTCATATGTGAGTAGTGTAGCTTTGCAAAGTTGTTGTGACAAAAGTTTGTTTTGAGACAACATCAAAACAAATTTTTGAAGTGGAACAAATACAACTTGGGAGAACTTGAAAGAAGGAATTTGAAGATTGAGAAGCGCAAATACATTATCAAGACCTTCATATAAAAGTGTGGTATGTAATCATGTACTTAATATCATACGAAATATTATACGAAATACGTACATATACATAAAACCTATGTATGGTATAAAATTTCATATAATACTCAAGACATACATACATATGCAAGGTCCATCTTGTTCAACCCTAACCCTAACCTTAATCCTAGAAACCTAAGGAAGGAAAACCCTAATCCTAATCCTAATCCTAGAAACCCAAAGAAGGAATTAAAATCATTTATGAAACCTCAAGAAGACATTGATGAGATGGTGGATGGTCTTTCTCAAATTGTAATTGAAAAACTAAACAAGAATAATTTCCAAGTGTGGAAATTTAAGATTATGAATTTCTTGATGGGGAAAGGCTACTGGGAATTCATAACTGGTGATGAAAAATAACCTCCTCTCCAAGAAAACCCCACATAACAACAAATTCAAGCCAACAAAACTTGTCATGAAAAAACAAGTCTTATATTAGCTTTCTGTGAATGTGTCGCATTCCATGATTGTGCATATTCAAGATGCAAAATCACCCAAGCAAGCTTGGGATACATTGGTGAAGATGTATAACACCAATACATAAGCCCACAAAATGCAACTCAAACAAGAGTTGCATAATCTAAATAAAAACAACATGAACATCAATGATTATTTTACAAAGGTGAAAAAACTTGCAGATGCTCTTGCTTTTATAGGAACCCCTGTAGATGATGAAAACCTAGTGGTTGTCACCTTGAATGGACTTGCAAAAAACTATAACCAGTTTCGTATTTCAATTGCAGTTCAAGAAACATTTCCCGATTTCCAAAACTTAATAACACTACTTATAAGTGAAGAGATGAGAATTGTTGGTACTTCATCCAATGCACGATCAAGAAAATGCTTTCTACTCAAATATTAATAGAAGTAGAGGTAGAGGTGATAAAACTTCATTTCAAGGTCGACACGGAAGCTCGCATGGTGGACATCATTAACATGAAGGTCAAGCTCATGGAGGTGAACCATGAAACTTTGGAGGAAGAGGAAGTCGAGCAAGTCGTGGAGGTCGTGGTGGAAGTCATCGAAGTCAACAACCAAATAACGACTCAAATTGCTACTACTGCAGGAAACCTTGGCACATGGCAAACAACTATTATCAAAGGGAACATGATGCACGAAATGGAAAGCTGCAACAAAGGAATTATGCATTAACTAACAATCAAGGTGATGAGTAATTGTTTGTGATGCAACACATGGCAAATTCAATGATAGGAGGTGTATCAAATAATAATGTCTGGTATGTGGATTTTGGAGCTTCAAACCATATGACTAATCATGGGAAATGGTTTAGAAACACAGGATTTGAAGACACCAGGGTTTGTGGAAACTAGTGATGACATTACACATCCCATCACACAAATTGGCAAGGTGCCATTGTCCATGTAAGATGGGTAAACAAAGTACTTGAAAGATGTACTTCATGTTCCAACCATAACAAAAAATTTGGTCTCCGTAAGCCAAATGGTGGAATAAGGTTTACATGTGACATTCAACCCAAATGGATGTTTTGTGGAAGACATGAAGAATCAAGGCAAATTAATTGCAAAAGGGGAAAGGAATGGATGAATGTTCACCTTAAATGTGACCATGCTTACGGTGAATTTCATGTTATTCACACATGGAAAAGGAGCTGGAGACATTAGAATTTGGCACAAGTGGGTTGGCCATGTTAATCTCCAATGTCTTAAGTTCATGGAGAAACAAAATCTTGTTGGAGGTCTTCATAAATTTGGAGCAAAAAAGGTGATGTCAGAAGTTTGTGAAGGATGCCAATTGGAGAAGCAAGCTAGGCATCCATTCCTAGCTCAAACAACTCATGTAAGTTCCAAACCTTTGGAAATGATCCACTCAGATGTGTGGACCACGAAGACAGAATCCATTAGAGGATGTAGGTATTACGTGAGATTCATTGATGAGCACACAAGGAAGGTGTGGGTTTACTTCATGAAACACAAAGGTGAAGTGTTTCAACATTTTTTGAATTTCAAAACGATGGTGGAGAAAGAGAAGGGTGTGAGCATCAAGTGCCTAAGGTCCAATGGAGGGGGAGAGTATTTTTCAAATGAATTCAATGAGTACTTGAAGGAGCATGGAATTCAAAGGAATTATTCATGTAGTTATTCCCCACAGCAGAATGGAATTGTTGAAAGGAAAAATAGGCACATTACAGAAATAGCACGTGCCATGTTGAATGAAAAGAATTTGCCAAATTACTTTTGGGCTGAAGCGATAGCAACTGTAGTCTATATCATGAATCAAACACCCATAGCGGCAGTTCATGGCATGACACCTGAAGAAAAATTCACAAGCAAGAAACCCGAATGTTTCACACCTCAAAATGTTTGGTTGCATTACATACGTGCATGTTCCTAATGAGAAAAGATCAAAATTAGACCCAAAAGCTGAGAAGTGTACCTTCATTGGATATTCTTCAAAACAAAAAACATATAGATGCTTCAATCTTTCCACTCAAAAGTTGCAAGTGAGTAGAGATGTTCTGTTTGATGAAAGGGTTAACTAATACTCACCACTAAAGGTAGCAAAAGATGGAGAGGCTAGAAATGGTGATGTTTCATCAAATGTGGAACAAGAATCACAATTAATTAATGGAGCATAAGAGTCTTCAATTAATGGGTCTAGTAGCACTCCATGGAAAGGAAGATTAAGATCTTCAAACATTGTACATGGTAGTTCTCAAACATCATCTAGAAATCCTCTTGTAGATGATGAATCAAGTGATTTAGATAAGAGTGTGGGTGAAGAATCAAGAATCCCTTTAGTTACTACTCCTGGAGTTCGGATGGCAAAGAAAGCTTTAAAAGCACCTGACAACAACATTGGAGTACGAAGAAACACACGAGTCAAGTACCCTATACAAAGACTCACATATGATGGCTTTGTAGTTCATCATTACGCATACATGGTGAGAGTTATACAAGAGGTTGAACCCACTTGTTTTGAACAAGCGATTGGAAACCCTAAGTGGGACAATGCGATGGATGAAGAGATGGCAGCTTTGGATGCTAATGCTACTTGGGAATTGGTAGCTTTACCAGAGGACAAGAAAGCAATTGGGTGCAAATGGGTGTACAAAGTCAAACATAATGCAAATGGATCTGTGAGCAGATGATACAAAACAAGATTAGTTACCAAAGGTTATGCCCAAACTTATGGCATAGACTATGAGGAGACCTATAGTCCAATTGCCAAAATGACAACTATAAGAACAATCATTGCTATGGCAGCAGCAAAAGGATAGTCTTTACATCAAATAGATGTAAATAATGTTTTTCTTCATGGAGATTTACAAGAAGAAATGTACATGGAACAACCACCAAATTATGTGGACCAAACACATCCTAATTTGGTTTGTAGGTTGAAGAAAGTTTTGTACGACTTGAAGCAAGCACCTAGAACTTGGTCAGACAAGATAGGTCAGTATCTTATCACAAGTGGATTTCAAACATCTAATGTACAATTTTCACTATATGTGAAAAAGACAAATCATGGGATTGTAATCATAGTCATCTATGTTGATGACTTGATTTTCACAGGAAATAATGATGCAGACATCTCTGATTTGAAAAAGCTTTTGAAGCAAAAGTTTGAGATGAAGGATTTGGGAGAGTTGCATTACTTCCTTGGCATTGAAGTAATCTAGTCCCTTAAAAGGATATGGTTACTACAAAGGCAATATGCCTTGAACAAATTATTTGAATATGGGATGATGGGTTGCAAACCCATTTTAATTCCATTATAACAAAATGTGAAGTTAAGTGTAGATGAAGGAGACCTTGTGGAGGATACCACTATGTACAAACGCATAGTGGGGAGTTTGATTTACATGATCATAAGGCCAGATTTGAGTTATGCAATTGGAGTGTTAAGTCAATTCATGCAAACACCACGAAAGTCACATTTGGATGTAGTGAAGTGCATACTAAGGTACATAAAACATACTTTGAAATGTGGAATTTTTTTTGAAACCAATAGCCAGTTACAAGTACATGGATACACGGATGCGGATTGGGCTAACAATGTTTCAGATAGAAGATCGACCAATGGTTTCATGTTTTCTTTTGGAAGTGGTGTTGTTAGTTAGAGTAGTAAAAAATAACTAACAGTTGCATTATCAAACACAGAGGCAAAATACAAAGGTGCAACAATTACTCCATGTGAAGTAATTTGGTTACAAAAACTACTCTTAGATTTGGGACAATTAGTGTATGCTCTTGTTGTCATTTATTGTGATAACATCAATAGCATGCTACTTGCCAACAACTTGGTCTATCATGCTAGGAGAAAGCACATTGAGGTGCACTACCACTTTATTAGAGAAAAAGTTGTAGCAAGAGAAATTAACTTTATTCATGTAAGTATTGAAGATCAAGTTGCTGACATGTTCACAAAGGTTTTAGGTACAAACAAGCTAAAGAGGTTTAGAAAAATGCTTACTATACTAGAAGTGGATTTGAGCTTGAAGGGGAGTGTAGAGAATTCAAATTCAACTAATTAGGTTTCATTAGTTACTGGAGTAGGAAAGTAATTATGTTTACTTTCACAAGGTTGAATTACTTTCTTTATTCATATTAATTTGGTTATTTGTGGTTTGGTCTTTTAGTTAAATACCTTGGTGTTGATGGTTTGACTTATTTTTTCATTGCACAAGTTTATGTATTTCATGTGACAAGAACCTTGAAGTGTTCTTGATGTTATGTTTCGTGTTGTGAGCATCATGTTTTAGTTTCCTTTCAATAAAAATTTATGTTTACACTTGAGTAAATATCCTATTTGTTAACAAAAATGCCCCCAAGTTCCAATATAGTTTTCAATCTTAGTATCAAAAAGTTCAATGAAAAATTGGTTCAATAATTAATAGATTCCACACTGTAGCTCCAAACATTCTAAACGAAATCGTTGCACCGCTATTCATTGAGAATTTTTTGATGATAAGTTCCATAACATAACCTAAGGACACTGTGGTTTGGGAGATATCATTATGACAAAACAAAACAAACTACCTTCCTTCATGGATAAATAAAGTAACATGTGTCATTGGCCCCAAATGTGAACACACTCAACTCATTTTCCCTTCTAAACCCAATTTGTTGTAATTTGTTTGAATTTTCAACAACAAAATTCATTCGAAATTCAATATTTTCCACACCTTAAATATGAAAATTATGAAATAAATTTCATTAAAGCTAACTTAGCAATTATTTTCCAACAACACCAAGTACACCTTTGGATTTGAGTAAAAAAATTATTTATGATTTTATTAATTTTTATTTTTTAAATGGTTCATTAATCAATAACCTTTGCATTGTAATTCCAAAATATTTCAACCCAAATTACTGCACCCTTGTTCATTGTAAGGTTTTCAAATATATCAATAACATTATATGAAGTAATTTGGTTTAGGAAATTTCAACATGATAGAATAAAACAAAAAAAATTATCTACCTTCATTAATAGATTAAATTATGTGTAAATTATCTTTGTATAAAATGAATGGTTATGTATGATGAATTTTTTTTGTGCATATAAATGTAAATATTTAATTTCAAAAAACAATTTAAGGAAATTTTGAAATATGAGTTTATAATAATGTAAGTTCATTAAATGTAATTTATTATTTCTTTGTAAATCAAATGTTAATTTACAAAAAATCAAGTAATGATACATAATTCATATTTTTTTGGAATTTTAATGTTTATTCTTTTTTATACGTATGGTGTTTTAAAATATTTTTAAAATTGCAATAAAGATTCATTAATTATTAAGGTACATGTAAAAAAAATTTGTATCCATGAATGATTACATGTATGATGAAGTTTTTGGGCATATATTACAGTTTAATTTGAAAATAAAATTTTAAAAAATTCTGAAATATAAATCAACTTAATAATGTGTATGTTCGATACATGCATAATTTATAATTTTTATGTAAATTCAATTTTAGTTTACAACATATCAAGTAAGGATATACAAGTTTTTAAAATATCAATTTTCAATACATTTGTTATTTTTTAAAATTTAAAAATTTTCTTATTTCTTTATTCATTATTAAATTAGAATAATTTTTAGAATAACTAGTAAATTATCACATAATTTCAGAAATTATTTTTATTTAACACTACTATACTATAAAATATTTTTATTATTTAATTTTTTTAATACTAGGTCATTTAATAGTTCCAACAAGTTAGATAAAAATACAAATAAAAATAATTAAATAACTAACCTAACCTAATTACTAACTACAATATTATTATTAAGTTTATTGTGTAATTGTAGTCAATTATTAAGTATCACAACATTATAATGATTATTTCAATTAAAATATCATAAAAAATCTATTATTAAATTTGTTAATTTTATGAAATGTTAATAAGAATTTATAATGAATCTCGAATTTTTAAAAAATCAGTGATAATTAATTATTTAATAGATAAATAAATTTAATTGCTAATTTTCAAAAAAAAACTAATCACCATATTATTTAATAAATGATGCTAATATGTTTAATTGTTTAATTATACAACTATATAATTAAAAATGGTTAAATAATTACTATAAGTAATTAAAGTAAGTAGCTAGACCTAGGTTAGGTAGATTATTAGTTTAGGTCTAGGCCTAAATAAGTTTAGATTAGCTTGTACAACTTGATTACAACTATTTGAGTTGCAATTAAGTTGCAACTGGGTTACAACTAAGGTAGATAGCAAATGGTACTCTATCATCGAACACTTTCAAGTTTTCCCTCATTTCAACACCAAATTGAATGTTTTTTATGTAATTGGAGGCATAGAATAGATAGCTACAAATGTTTTTTGAACCTCAAAAGCAAAGGAACAAAGCAAAAAATGCAAGAAGAGAAAGAGTGATATTTTGTCTCAAATTTTGTTTTCTAGACCCCTTTACTTTTAACAACTATATCTTGCTCATTTTTCATTCATTTTGAACGATTTTAAAGGCTACAAATGCACTATTTCAAAATCTATAAAACTTGTTTAAAGTGAAAAATAATAAAAATAATAATTGAAGAGTTGAAGCTTCAAAATCATATTGAACACTTATGAAAAAATCCAAAGCACAACCCCCTTCACTTCAAAAGGGCATATCTTGTTCATTATCCATTAGATTGTAGTGTTTTTTATAGATTTGGATACGTCGGGTGGAGGATTACAAAATTGCTTTAAGTTTCAAAAGGAATAGACCATGGACAAAAGAGTTATAATGATCCAATATCAATAAGTGTTCGGTGATAGGTGTGTTTTCCCTAGGTTACAACTAAAACTTTTATCCCATAACACTACTATACTATAAAATATTTTTATTATTTAATTTTTTTAATACTAGGTCATTTAATAGTTCCAACAAGTTAGATAAAAATACAAATAAAAATAATTAAATAACTAACCTAACCTAATTACTAACTACAATATTATTATTAAGTTTATTGTGTAATTGTAGTCAATTATTAAGTATCACAACATTATAATGATTATTTCAATTAAAATATCATAAAAAATCTATTATTAAATTTGTTAATTTTATGAAATGTTAATAAGAATTTATAATGAATCTCGAATTTTTAAAAAATCAGTGATAATTAATTATTTAATAGATAAATAAATTTAATTGCTAATTTTCAAAAAAAAACTAATCACCATATTATTTAATAAATGATGCTAATATGTTTAATTGTTTAATTATACAACTATATAATTAAAAATGGTTAAATAATTACTATAAGTAATTAAAGTAAGTAGCTAGACCTAGGTTAGGTAGATTATTAGTTTAGGTCTAGGCCTAAATAAGTTTAGATTAGCTTGTACAACTTGATTACAACTATTTGAGTTGCAATTAAGTTGCAACTGGGTTACAACTAAGGTAGATAGCAAATGGTACTCTATCATCGAACACTTTCAAGTTTTCCCTCATTTCAACACCAAATTGAATGTTTTTTATGTAATTGGAGGCATAGAATAGATAGCTACAAATGTTTTTTGAACCTCAAAAGCAAAGGAACAAAGCAAAAAATGCAAGAAGAGAAAGAGTGATATTTTGTCTCAAATTTTGTTTTCTAGACCCCTTTACTTTTAACAACTATATCTTGCTCATTTTTCATTCATTTTGAACGATTTTAAAGGCTACAAATGCACTATTTCAAAATCTATAAAACTTGTTTAAAGTGAAAAATAATAAAAATAATAATTGAAGAGTTGAAGCTTCAAAATCATATTGAACACTTATGAAAAAATCCAAAGCACAACCCCCTTCACTTCAAAAGGGCATATCTTGTTCATTATCCATTAGATTGTAGTGTTTTTTATAGATTTGGATACGTCGGGTGGAGGATTACAAAATTGCTTTAAGTTTCAAAAGGAATAGACCATGGACAAAAGAGTTATAATGATCCAATATCAATAAGTGTTCGGTGATAGGTGTGTTTTCCCTAGGTTACAACTAAAACTTTTATCCCATATTGTTTGGTTTCCATTTCATGAATCCAAACTATATAAAGGAATGCACTAGGATTATTGGAGAACAAAATAAACATGAAAATCTAATAGCCATTTGGGATGAGCCAATAAAAAAGGTTCAACCTTAAAGGCTAAACTAAATGAAATAGGATTTCATTTATTAATTGCCATGTGGTTTAGTTCTAGGCCTAACATAGGTGCCTAAATCTAGCCCTAATTTAAGCCTATATTAAATTACATGTTTTAGGTCTAACCTAAATGCCTAGGTTTAAAGCTGACCTATTTTTAGGCACCATGTGGCCTAAACTTTTGATGTGAATGTGTCATGTGTCATTTAACTATTTGTTGACCCCAAAATTTATGAACATGCCACGTGTCATTTGACTATGCATTGACCCCACATTTTATGAATGTGCCACATGTTAACATTGTTAGTGTGCCACGTGTCACCAAACCACTAGCCAAATGTTCAATTTACATAATTACAACATAGTCGAAATGTTCAACTTACATAGTTGCAACCTAGTTGAAATTGTAATTATATTTTTAGCTAATGTCATGCTTAGTTAGTAAATGAAGTTCATCCATTAGTTGAATGTAGTTGACAACATCCTTCGATTATACTGGTAGAATAATTTTCAACTAAATTGGTAAGTAGTGGCTATTGTTGTGGTGTTGACACATGGCATACACTTTCAACTATAATTTCACTTTCGACTTGTACTTTTCGACATTACTGGTTAGTAGTTGCAAAAAATAAATTGCAACTATATGTGTAGTTTTTGACTTGGTTTATAGTTGAATAGTAGTTGAAAACATAGTTGCAAAAGGGGGGTTTTCTATTAGTGCTCCCACGATTGAGTAATCCATGTTATCATTATGGTGACTAGCATGGTCTTCACAATACTTCCTTTAAAAGCATAACAAAATCATTTCCTAAATACTCGACTACCTATAAGGAAGCCATTAATTTTGATGATTTGACAAATGGCAAATTGCTATGATTAATGAATATTAAACACTTGTGGACAATGACACTTGGATACTTTATGATCTTCCATCTAACAAAAAACCAATCAAATGCAAGTGGGTGTACAAACTTAAGTTGAAATTTAATGGTAGTATTGATCACTACAAAATTGTCTAATAGTGAAGGGTTAGTCACATACTTCAAGAGTTGATTATTTTGAGGCGTTTGCTCATGTGGTTAAATTTGACTCCATTCATACAATGCTTATTCTTGTTGTCATTAAAAATATGGAATTGCTACAATTTGATGTTTGCACTATTTTTTTAAAATGGTGATTTAGATGAAGAAATTTTCATGGTCCAACTTGAGGGTTTTCAAGTTCTTAGAACTAAGTCCAAAGTTTGCAAACTTTTCAAATGTTTTTATGGCCTTTGTCAAGCAAGTCATGCTTGAAACATTAAGTATAACAACTTTTTATGTTGTTATAATTTACAACCCAACTTTGCATATCCACGTGTCTACATTGACACTATTTTTACTAAATTGATTTTGGCCACTTTTGTTTATGATGCTTAAGTGGCTACTAGTAGAATTCTAAGCTTCATGAAATGATTATTCATTTCAATGAAGTCTTTTAGGTCAATTCTACTCTAATTGATTGTTATGTTGGGTTGTGTATCACTTGTAATCAATAATCATGAATTTTTTATATTGACCAATTCAACAATATATTCTCCACATGCTTCAAATGTATGCATTTTTTTATGCATGCCCATATTATATCATGAACACTTTTTAATGATAATTTTGTTTTATTTTTGGAAATGCATTTTCCAAATGATGAAAATGTTTTTCCATACAAACAAATGGGTCCAAATGACATATAACAAGCCAATGTGTTTACTTTGCATTTATGACTATTGTCCTTTTTGGGGTCATTTTTCCCAAAAAACATGTTTTCTTAAAGAGGAATTTTCAAATGAAATGTTTTGAAACTTTTTATATATTGTATTTATAGTTGCCCCAATATGTCATATGTTGTTTACAATCAAATTTGGAGAAATACTATTTTTTGAAAGTGCACAGATTTTGCCAGATTTTATGTTTCATTTTGAAATTTCTTCATAATTTCAAATCATACTAAAACATGTTAACACTTTCAAGTTTAATTTCTTATGTTATAAGCTACAAGCTTTCTTTAAATAACATATACATTGCATCACATTTACATGTCGAAAAAGACTCATGAATTGTTTTAAAACCTTAATTTTTGATAAACACAAAATTGAAAAAATATGAAAATTTGTATTTTTTTTAGATGTGTTTAATAGTACCCTATTACTATAAAAATTTGAAGATGAAATAAATTATATTATAAAAATTAAAGGGCCTTTTATGAAAGTAGTGTCATTGAATGAAATTATTAATTCAAACCAAGCTTTGATATTGGAATTTTGTTTGATTCATTTTAGATTTTTTAATATCCATATTATTCAATAAGCACAATTTTCCATGATTCACATGCCATTAAAGTGGCACCACATAAACAAATGTATTAAGAACTACATAAAAATTGATGTTTTGACATCAATTTTGGCTCGTTTGAGCTCATCCATGCCCAAATAGTTGGTAATCTTATGTTTGTAAAGTCAAGGACTCATCTTGACCTTGTTTTTATTATTGGGATACTTGCCAAAAAAATTCATCAACCTAAACATGTACATTGTAATGTTGTCCATAAATTTTTGAAGTATCTCAAAGGTATTGTTCATTAACTTCTATGTTTCTTTGGTCACCATGCCATTAATACTCTAATGGTTTATGTAGATGTTGACCATGCTGATGATCTCAATGACCACAAGTCACAAAGTGGTTACGTTGTTTTTCTCAATGGAGGTCCTATTACTTGGGTTAGTCACAAACAACAATGTATTGCAAGTTTGACCACCAAAACTAAATATGTTGATGTTGTCATGGCTACAAAGGAAATTGTTTGGTTACGCCATCTTCTTGCAAATCTTGGGTACTCACAATCTACTCCAACAATGTTTTTTTTAGACAATCAAAATGCCATCCGACTAAGTTCCAATCCTAAATTTCATTGTCATACAAAACATATTGATATTCAATATCACATCATTCATCAATCCCAAGAGCATCAATTTATTCATCTTCAATATGTTTCAATAGATGATCAAATTGTTGATGTTTTTACCAAGGCACTACATATGGATAAATTTCAACGATTTCATTTTCTCCTCACTCTTGGATCCAAGAATAATCAATGAGCGCGAAGATTTAAGTGAACATTTGACCATTATATAATTATGACAATGAATGGGAATGTTGTTATTCTTTGAATTGTTTTACATTCTACACTTGTAGAATAATCATTTACACTACTAACACCAAATCCTAGACATGTGAATGTTTAACTGTTAGTTTCTAAATAATTTTTCCCACCTTAACACCTTAGCATAATATGCATGGACTTGTAATGGTTGCATGGACTACTATATGTTTTTGCAAAACCTCTTTTTTATATATATTAAACATATTGTATCTATGTTTTTATCTCTTTGTATTAGTAGATATTTTCTTTATGTTCTTCATTATAAAGCCGAGTTTTTTTACAACATCTGAAGTGGTCCATGTAAATCAATATCTTTGAAAGCAACTTGTCCAAATTGTATTAAAAACAAATATTGGAGTCCACAATTTTTTTTATTATGAACTTGCAATTCATCTATTATGGGCAAACCTATGCTATAACTATTGGACAAAGTGGACAAAGGTGTAATGTCACTATTGGATACAATAGGCAGCATGAGGCTAAATTGATTAGGACTGGATGGTCGACATTTGGAAGAGTTTTAAATTTGGGATGATTAGGGGACGAGTGTGTTAATTTTGAGGTAGAAAAGTTCATGTGAAAAAGGGAAAAAGATTTTTTATGGAGAAGAATAGTTTTGACGATTATAATTGTTGTTTATATTCTATTGGGAATTACATGTTATTTTAAATTTTGTTTTAAATGATTGTAATTTGATACTAGTTCAAATATGGATTCTAAGATATGTTTTTATTTGGTTTTTTATTTATGTAGTTTATTGTCACTGCATATTTTGAATATCTAAATAATGATATGTTAAAGTACAAATCGAAAATTAGAACATTAAAAGAATATTAACATTTACAATTTAGCAACCATCCCCAAGAATGAATTTTGAGTAGAAAATTCAAGATTCTATGTATTGTTTTTGTTTTTGGTTGTTTTTATTATAAGCATAAAAAAGTTATTATGTGATATTGTTGTTTTTCTCTAGTTTTACAAATTTAAAATTTGTTAAGAAGTTGGACCATGATTCTAATTTGAACAAAATAATTATTGTAAGGATTTCAATTTGTAAATTTATTTATTTTACCAAAAAGAGCAATGGAACGGGGATGAACATGAAAAGCATGGTGACCCAAAGTTTATAGAAACAAAGTTTATAGGAATGTTAAGGGGTAGGATGAGTACATGATTTTGGATGAACAAGGCATTTAGGATAGGGACTGATTAGGGAACTTAGTTCGTTTAAATTTTGAATTCTTGTTGGTTTTGATCATGATGAGGAGACTAGGGATTGTTCAAAAGGAAAGAGTTCAGGAAAATAGGGGGGAAATTCTTAAATACATAGTTTTGGAAAGAAAAGTGAGAGGAGTTGTAGGTACTTGCAGTAGAAAACCACAAACTTTGTTTTTGATATACCATAGATTTTAATTGTTGTTTTGGGATTTTTTTTCAACAAAACATGGGATCCTGCTATAATTTTGATTTGTGATTACAATAATACAAAGAAGTACAAACTTCTACAATGAATTTTATGTTCATATTGTTGTGTGAATTGTTTTAGTATGAGAATATGATGAAATGAAATCTTGTTTCTGGAGTTTTTTTTACAATGTATTCTTAAATGCATATTCTAGTTATATGAAATAACCATGAATATGGTGTTTTAATGAATGACAGGGTTAAACATGTTGAGAATTAAGGTAGAAATAATGAATGTATGCATGTGAAATGCAAATATGTTGTTATAGTAGTGTGAAATATTCTGTAAGAATTAAATTTCATTTCTACCATTTGGTGACCATCTTGTGGGGAATTTTTTTTTCTATTTTCTCTTTCAGTAATGGGAAGGTTTTCTACAAATTTTGTTGCATATTGTAGACGAAACTATTCAAATGAATAGTGTTGTTTTTTAATTTAAAATTTAAAAGGGTATGTTAGAAAGTATCAAAGGTCCAAGCAGTTGATGCCATAAGGACTACAAAGCAACCTACAGACTCTAAAGATGAAGAATTGCGAAACAAGATGAATCGAATAGTGACCCGAAGCTTACATTAACAATTGGACTTGGAGGCAAATTGGTAAGTCATTGAAAAACAAACAAATGACAATCTTGAAAATGGAGAGGAGTATGCAAGGCTTATAGAAACCCCATATCGAAATCTAATGTTGAAAAGACAAGTTTTGATAGCAAAGGAAAGGTTTGCGAGGCACAGGTTGTTTTTACTACAAGAGGTGGTACTATGTGAAATGTAGACTGGGGGTCTTCAAAGAAGCCACAATTATAGACGATAATCTCCATGGAGAAAAATGTAGTCAATTACTCACCCAAATGAATGGGTGTAGTATACTTCTCAACTACAATCTATGGTTTAGAGTTGAAGAAATCAAAACGGAATAGGGACTTTTGTAATACTTGATCAACTACAAGAAATTTCAAGTCCAGAGTCAGTGAATAGCCAAGGAAGGGATGTTATAGGAGGTATACAACCCAAGTTTGTGTGTCAGTTTGCATCTCCAAATTACTATGAACCAGTGGAAAATTAAGAGGTGGAAGAAAACACCAATATTGATGTGGTTGAAGAGATTGAGGAAAATTACCTATAGTCATCTGAGTATGCAAAGGCATAGGTGAATGTGTTGGACGAAGTACCATAGTCATACTCACATCAAAGGAATCCAGAGTTGGATAAAAAAAGGTACATTGTTGAAACATGAGATCATGAATCTATGGATTTAGATATGGTCACATTACTTTCAAAGATCTATGCATTCTATGAGGAAGAAGGACATGTAATCATGGATTGTCCTTTTGTGCCTTTTCACATCAAAACATGTAATGCTAGACATGTGGAGTTATAGAATGTGGTAGGAGCATTAATGGATCAAGCACATGAACAAGAACCAGGAATTCCTATAGTTTATAATAGATTGAAAGGCATGGAGTTGGGAAGCCAATTAGGACCACAGAGTCGATAAATTCGTCCATATATTTAAACCAGGAACAGAAAACCAAAGGGGTATTCATATCCACATTCTACACCATAGAGGATACCAATGGGTAACCATAGAATGGAACATCATCAATTTCAAATCAACATAACTTCACCAATAGTGTCAAAAGTGATAGTTATTGAAACCCGAAAATAATCTGCTAGAGTAGGAGTTATTCAATCACTTAATGCAAGTTTAACAACCATAGGCTTGGAAAACAGTTGTTACACCCAACATAAATGTTGTTAAAAAGGGAGTACTAATTGGATTTGTAGCACAATTGGGTAGTGGATTGGGTGGAGTTTTGGCAAGAAGGAAACTGAGTGGGAGTACGACATTACCAATAGCAATTATTGGATTTGTTGAATCACTTCAAATGGTGTTTACCAATTCGATAATGACTACTCATGTGAATAGGATTGCATATCGACCATTAATGAGCCCAATGGCTATTGGAAGGTACAAAAGTGCAAATGTAACGATATAAGAGGAGGATATCAATAAGCATATGCTATAACTGTACCACTTTTTAATCACAAAGATGGCCATTATGTTAGGCCAAATAGGGTAGCTTTTAAATATCCTAATTTCAAAAAAAATGTTGATCCAAATGTTCATGTCAGAATGTTTAATTTTGTAGTAAAAATAAATGCAAAGAATTCTAAAAAGTATATCATTAATGTGTTTAGCTATATGCTTAAAGATATAACATCAAACTAATGTCATAATTACATGTCAAAATTCCTTTATTTTATTTTTTCAAAGCTTACACAAGCATTTTGCAAACGTCATTAGAAGACTCAGAATGACAAGCAAATATACATGGAGCTAAAGAACATGAAGCAAGAGGAGATTAAAAGGGTGGAGGTTTACTATGAGTGGATTTAGAAGCCAACTCATGGTTTACAAGTACCAACCACAAATAGTTTTCTAACTACTATGTTTAGAATGGTTTATAATCATACCTCATAATTACGACTGTAAACATGAAGTGGTCAACATTACAACAACATAAGAAGACGACAATGTTATGAAGGCATGATTATGATAGAAGCAAAGAGTGCACATTCAATACCACATAATACAAAACAAGCAGCACCGATGAAAACATGGAGTAATATAAGGAAGACCGACAAACATTGCACAAATTGTGGGATGACAAATCACAATGTGGAAACATGCAAAAAGAAGAAAAAATAAACCACGGTGACAATCACAAAGGCAACACAACCAAGTCAAAACCACATAAAACATCTTCATATGCATGCCACATATGTGGTTTAAATGGACATAAAATGATAAATTGTCCAAAGTTTGCTAAGATGCAGAAGATGTTTCATGGGAAATATGTGGTAGTAGTAAAGGTTCAACTTGTTACTAATACATAAACAGTCACTGCAAATGTGAATGTGGTGGATGTTAATGTTACCACAAGAAATAAAGTAACTAAAGAACAGGTGTTCAAGGATAAAGAGCCAAGAAAAGCAAAAAGTACTACTAATTGGAAAGAAAAATGGTTGAAGAAATCAATGGTGGAAACAATTCAACAAATTTTTAAAAAACAGTACACTTAGAAAAGGCCATCCACATCCATGGAGGGATGGAACACAACTTGGCCAAGTATGCCAAATATTACTCTTGTGGAAGCACAGAAATATTAAAAAGTAGTGAATTCACAAGAGAAATTAATCATAGTAGAAGAAATTTTTTTGGACATTGGTAAGAAAATGTTAAAAATATATATATATTTTAAGCTTGGGACAATTACTTAAAATAACTCTTGAGTTAAAAAGATATCTTAGGCAAAAACGAAAACCAAAAAAAATTCAGAATTTAAGTAAATTAACCACATAAAAACAAGTTGGTTTTTTATTACTAGAAGTAAGGAAAGTTGTTGTAGCAATAGATAATCATATTGTAGTTATCCAAGTACAAATTGGGAAGAATACAATAAACGATGTGTTGTTGGATGGAGGTTATGGAGTTAATATTATCATAAAACAGTTGAAATTAAGGTTGGGGCTTCCACAACTTAAACCTGCACCGTATAATCTAAGGATGGGATATCAACAACCACAAAACCTATGGGGTTGATAAGAGATCTGAAGATATATATATGTTCATGGCATTCATTACATAACTATGTTTACTATATTTCATAATATGTGGTAGATTCTAATTATTCCATGTTATTGGGGAGACCATGGTTGAGGGATGTTAAAGTGGCACATGATTGGGGGAGCAACACTATTACCATACAAAGGAATGAGACAATCAGAACAATTATAGTCACCAAACATTTGGGAGTTGAAGTAAGAAGACCATAAATGTTGTTATGCTACGACTATTAGAATGGCATCACATATGAAGAAGAAGATATCATCTTTACTATAAAGCCAAAATCGTTCTCAATAAGAACAATCAATTTACCTGAAATAATTCAATATGTGAAAACGATAGATGTGGAGATCATGGATATAAATGTGAAGACTACTATTTCATAACAAGAATTTGAAGTACAAAGCATAGAAAAGAAGATACTTGGTGTGAGGTGACTTTTTTGTCCCTCTATTCCCGATTCTTTGAGGTGACTATATTTGAAAGTACATATGCTATTGGTGAAGGAAAAAAAATGTAAAGTGTATTTCTACATGTTAAATTACATTTGTAGTTGAAACCAAATAGCTTACTTCCTATGCATCATTTATGATTTAAAATTGATAGATATAATTTCCAAGCTCAAACAATCCAAATCCTAGAATTTTATGTTAAATTGTCACTCATTGAAACCAACTTTTAAGGATTCAACACCATGTTCAACTTAGCAGCAGACCATTAGTCACTTAAAATATTATTCCTATCACATACGCTATTCAAATTTAGCTTGCCTTAACTTATTAAAAAGGTAACTACAAGGCACATATGCCTACCAAATTCTAAGCTCTGCACTTAAACCAATAAGAAGTTATGCTACCAAACCCAAGGGGGTTTTACAAAGGTAGAAAGTTCAATTTGGCTATAGACCACTAGTCACTTAAAATACTACTCTTATCACATATGTTATCCAAATCTAGCTCTCCTTAGCTCATTAGATAGCTAGCTATAAAGCGCATCTACCTACTAATTTACAAGTTTTGCACCCAAACTAGTAAGAAGTTGTGTTACCAAACCCAAGAGGGTTTGTGAAATTTCTTTGAGATTTCAAGTTCCCCACACTATCCCCTACTCATTTCCATTCTTTCGAAATTACTATAAACATCCAATCTAGTCTCCCTCTTTCCATCATCTACTAAGACTAATCATTTTTTTGCTCCCAACAAAAGTTGTGGGAACAAGTATTCCCAAGATTTGAATCAAAATTATGTTTGGAAAAGAGAGAAAGTTCCAACGATTCGAATTCGCCCTTTTAAAGAGAAGGAGAAGGAAGGAGGTGAAGAAAGATCCCAACTCGGTGGTCAATGGAAGGTTTTAATGCTAGGTGGCCAATGGAAGCAAAAGGAAAAGCACCTTTTCACCTCTTTCCACTTTCCCCAACAAATTTTACTTAAACCTTCATTTTTTCAGTGATCTTAAGGTTTTACTTTACGATGGTTCTATTGGAAACAACTTGAAAACAAACAAAAAATGAAACATTCAAGGTTCATGAAATGGAATAATTTTATTAACTAACAAGAAATCACAAAGGTTGTATGCTTCAAATGTTAGAATCACAAAACTATGGCTTACAACTACTAACAAAGCTTGAAGGTTCTATGTGCATTCAAAACCATGAAAGGAGAGAATGAAAGATAATTCAAAACCACTCCATTATATACTATTTCATAACCCTAACCCTAGCCGCCACTTCACCCTAACTTAGCGGCCACCAAACCTTGACCTAGCTACCACCTAACCTTAGCTACCACCAAACCCTAACCCTAGCCACCACTAAGCCCTAAATAGTTTCCACTTCTAAACCTTAACCTCACTATTACAAAGATGTGAATATTATTCATCCTTTTGATGAATGTTTAACACATTCATCAACATTGGGAATTAGAAACGAATAGTATTTTAAACAAATTATAGGCAATTAGTTACGCATTTTCTTTTTTTTCCTTGATCTATAAATTACAACCATGCATTTCGATGTAATAAATCCTTCACGCATTCATTGCCAATTTGATTTTGATTAAAGATCTTTATTCCTTTCCTTGAAATTATGGCATCACATATGGCCATGTTTTACGGGCTTCAAGCTGCACAAGTGAATGAAGAACTAACTCCAAAGTCATCTTTATATTTGACATTGATGCAAGATCTTCGTGATGGAGATCCCAAACCACAAAAGGTGCGTGTTCGTCTTGAAGTTGATCCCCCTTGAGCCTGGTATTATCACATTTCTCCGAACTCTCGCACCCTGGTGATTTTGTTGCAAGTCGACCTTATTTTTGGTGATAAATTTGAAACTGTTTGTGAAGGTTGTTAGAGATTAAATACACCTTTATTTTTGCATGGTCTTTAATTTTCGGCATTGAACATTATCGTTGGTCATGCGATTTGATTCACCAATTGCCTCCTAATAGCAAGGCGAACTACCTGATTCGCACCATTTCACGCATCTTAGATTTCTTGCAATTATGAACTATCACTGTGGCATAGCCCAGGACTTAACATGTAATTGAAACTCTTCTTTGAGCTTATCCATAATCTAAATAAATGTTTCATTAATTATGAAACTCATGTTGCCATTGCCACCTTATCACACTATTTATTTAATCGTTAAATTGTCTCGAATTAATCTTATGTTCATAAGGTTTGAAAAGTGTTTTATTTCTATTGGACCTTTCATTGACACCCTTTCAATTGCTTCATGAATATCAAACATCCTTACTACTCACTAAATATTAGAACAAGACCAATGTTTTGTTGAACACCACAAATTTTGGTGTTTCCTACCCCCAACCTTCTAGAAATTTCTCACCCTTAATTACACAACTAAGGTTTTAAAACTATGGTTACCAGCATTTTGTTGAAGAAAAGAACTAACCCAACACCTTATTCACCAATATCGTATTTCAGAAGAAAAAAAAAAAACCCCCCCATGCAACCATGGGCATTCATCATTCCTTATTCTAACATGAAGTTGCTAAAAACCCTTAATAACTTTACCATACTCAAATATTCCTTATGCAACTTTTAAAAATTGAGACTACCGCACATGGTCATGTCAGTATAGCTCACATTTGGCAACAAATATGAGCCAAAAGTAGCTTTGGAGGATAAGGAGTATCCAAAAACATATTACAATCATCAACAATGGAGTGTTGTAGTGGATGAAACTCTAACAAAAATAAAAGCACAATAATTGCAAATAGGTAGATAGAAGTTAATTTAAGATCAACAATTGATGAAGCTTAATATGGGAACTGATGCAAAACCATAGATGGTGAAAATCAATGCATAGTTGGAAACATAAAAGGTGTTGGAATTAGAACAACTATTGAAGGAATTCAAAGATGTTTTTACATGGACATACAAAGATTTGAAAAGGATTCCACCAAAGTTGGCACAACATAAAATTGAGTTGGAGATTAATATATCATCAGCACATCAGGTCAGGGACAAATTAAATCCAAACTATGCTACAATAGTCAAATAAAATATAAACAAGTTGTAAGCAACTGGATTTATACAATTTGTAGAGGAGGCTACATGGTTGTCACCCATAGTAATACTATGACAAACCAAATATTTGTATAAATTTCAGAAAACTAAATGTAACCACAAAGAAAGATCCATACCCATTACCTTTCATAGATGAAGTGTTGAACATAGTAACATGGTATGAAGCATATTCTTTCTTAAATGGATATTCAAGATATCATCAAATCTCTATAGCTCCAAAGGACAGATACAATATTACATTTGTTATAGACTAGGGGGCTTTTATATAAAAGGTGATGCCGTTTGGAATCAAAAATGGACCTCCAACATATTTAGAGAGTTGTTACCAAAACATTTAAAGAATATTTGGACAATTTTATGAAGATATTTTTGGATGATTTTATAGTGTACAGTGACATGGAAAGTCATTTGCAAAAACTCATATTATGTTTTCAAAAGTGCAAAAAATATGGCATTAGTCTAAACCCAAACAAATGTGCATTTATGGTGTTTTTAAGGATGATCTTGGGTTTTATTGTTTCCAAAGAAGGGAAAATACTAGATCCAAAGAAGATACAAGCAATAATAAACATGCCACCACCCAAGAATCCACAAGAGATTCGATTATTCAATGGGATGGCACAATTTTACATATTATCAAAAACTTTGATGTTATTATATCACTACACTAACCTGAAAAACAAAGACTTTTCTTTGGACAAAAGAATGTAAGAAGGCTTGGGAATTGATAAAACAAAAGTATATTGAAGCACCTATATTAATATCACCAAACTAGCAGGTGGAGTTTCATGTTCATACAAATGCATCCTTGTTAGTTGTGGGGGCCATGTTATCTCTGAATGTAATAAAAAAAAAATGATCAACCAATAGTGTATGCTTTTAAGCTTTTCAACAAAGTAGAACATAATTGTAGCACAACAAAAAGAAAGACTTTAATAGTGATTTTTACTTTGCACAAGTTTAAACGTTATTTTTTGGGCAAAAAGTTTGTCTTTTATTTAGATCATATGGCATTGGTTTATTTGTTCAACAAACCACAAGTTTCAGGGAGAATAGTTAGATGGTTGTTATTATTCCTATAATATGACTTTACAGTAGTGTATAAGCCAGACAAAACTCATGTAGTTGAAGATGCATGTTAAGACTACTAGATATTACAAAACCCACAAGTGTGCTTGATCAAACCACAATGCAAATTTATTTTACATTGAGCTTGAATGGCTAAAGGAGGTGAAAGAATTTTTGAGAACATGACAAATTGAAAGCACATTATTGGTATAATAGAAGTAAAGATTGGTTAAGAGAGCAAAACCTTTCACACTAAAGAATGGTGAATTGTACAAAATGGGCTAAGACAATAGATTGTGATCATGTTTGACAACTATAGAAGCACAAATGGTGATGAGAAAACTACATGAAGGACCATAACTAAAATAACACAAAGGAAGATATTATATGTTAGATATTAGTGGCCAACTATGTACAAAAATGTGCATGATTATTGTAAATCTTGTGATACATGTCAAATAACAAGAGTATTGGCAACTTAAAGTCTTGTAAAGTCGGTGATAAATCTTCTAAAGGAACCATTTATGAACTGGAGATTTGATTTTATGGGGTCAATTAAGCCAGAAGGAAAGTATATAAGAAACAAATATATTCTTGTAACCACATATTATGTTACCAAAGTGGGTGGAAGTAAGAACATTGAGAACTAATACTGTAGTTGACGTGCTCCCAAACTCCTTGATAGACTCAAATGTGAATCTAAAGTGAAAACAATAGAAAAATAAAGAGTTGGGGCACGCTCCCTCGCTCGTAGCACTTTGGGGGTAGAGGGGTGTGCTAGAGCTTTGGGATGGGACTAGGAAGAATGACAAGCGATTAATCACTCACATGGACCTACATAAGTTAAATAACAAGTTAGTTAGTGCATAATTGGAGCACTTTAGGGGTTAGGACAAACCACGGGTAAATTCAAACTCACAAGACTCATCACAGCCTAGACTTAGGGGAAGCCATCACATTCCCCCTTATAGTATACTATGTGCCTGGCCATGGGACCAACATCCAAATGGCATTTTGTCCCAGGACTCCCAAGTGGGAGTCCCGAAATTCCCAGAGTTAGAACTCTCACAACTTTAGGGGCCCATAACTTTGTCTATAGACCTTCGATTGAAATGATGTCTAAAGAAAAGTTATAGCCCTTGTCAAAAGCTTTTCAATAATATGTCGCACCTCACTTGCACACCACTTGCACGCCACTTGCACGGAAGGAAATCGGGGTGATTCCTGACTTTTAGTGGTCGGGAGTCAAATTGCCAATTTGACTCCTGACCCTTCTTTTGTACATAACTTTTTTTTAAAGTGTCCAAATGGGTCATGCAAGCTAGTTTAAACATCTACGTTCTAAGAGCTTTCCAATGATATAAGGAACGTCTCAATCCAATGAGTTTTGACCCCTGCAATCTCCCTCTGAAGATTCGGGAGTCAATTGGGACTCCAACTCCCAAAATGGGAGTTCACTTGGGAGTGTGAGGGTTCATTCCTTCACACTCTTTTGCACTCCCAGGAGCATGAAATGTGACTCTCGGGCTTAGTTTTGACCTACACCTTTGCAAACCCTTGCCTTGGTCATGAGCCCAAGGCTATGGTTGTAACAATAATAGTCATAGCAATTTTTTTGTATGAATGCATATTAACCAAGTTTGGATGTCTTTTGATTATAGTCACATATTAGGGAGTTCATTTCATTAATGATGTCATCAAGTATTTGATAGATCATTTTTTATTGAAACATGGTGCAGATGGAGTTTAAGCAAATAATTTTGATATAAAGGAGGAATTTGAAGACTGTGAAATACAGAAACCACATATGCAAAGTACAAAATAGATGGAAGATCTTATGGTCAACATAATATTGATTTTTGATCTACAAATGACTAACAAGTCTATGAGTAATAATTGCAAAAGTGAGGGATTTGGGATGCAAAGATTTGAAAATGATTTATTAGGAGTATCAACTGAATCAACAACAATATTCGCTTGATCATCAAGGGTATTCACACAATCATCAAATTTGTTAGCATAGTCAGTAGAAAAATTGGTATATTTAACAAATGTGTGGTCACAGTCAGTAGACGAGTTGATAGTTTTAGTAGATGATTGGGCATAGTCATCAGAAGGAGTACAAGGTAAACTAGGTGGAATCAATACAACAAAAAAAGGGAAATTAACAATGTGGAATAATCGGAAGATGAAATCTACAACATTCATTCATAATGATGATGTGAAATGCTTCCACATGGCTATACAAAACACATAAACTTGTAATGATGGGTTATATTAATTTCAAGGAAGATGTGTTAATTAAAAAACAACGGGTAAATAAAAAAAAGAATGTGACAAGCAGGATGTTTAAGGACGAAAAAAGGTAAATATTAAAAGCAATTTGCATTTGTTGTTAAAAGTTGTGTGTGTTTTCAAAATTCTAGAATTCACAACATCATGAGTGTAAAGAATGCCATTGAAAAATTACAAATAATAGCAAGGGAAAAGGAAGTGCAAAGGAGTGAACACAAATAAAAGCAAGAGGAGGAAGCGGAATTGTTGGGAAAAACATTAATAGAAGAGGAGTTGAGAAGAGTAAAGAGAAGGCATGTTGAATATTCGGTCATTGGCTATAAGGTTATTGCCACATTCATCATCATCTTTGGAATGTGCAAAAGGGAAGGTGGATAATGAGAATATATAATTTGCATAGATGATAATTCTGGACATAGATACAACTGGAACATTTACAATTGAGTTTTCGTGCAAAAGTAGAAGACATTGGCATGCAAGAAAATAGACATGACCAAGAATTACATCAATAGATTCCATGTTCATTGAAGAATCAAAGGAAAAAAAAGTTGTAGAACAATGTTTTGTGGAAGCATAGATAGCGTAAAAAGATGCAAGGGAGGAGAACGTTGTTGAAATGGAAGAACAATTATCCACATAAATATAGGTGGAAGTATAGTAAACCATAGAGGTGTATGTAAAATAGGTCATGAGAAAAGTGAAAAACAAGATGAATTTGGGAGTCCTTGGAGTGAATCCTTAGGGTTCAAATCATGTGGTACCCCAATCATGCTTGGATCCATTAGTAAAACTCAACCTTAGGGGTTAATGACCAGTGCACACCAAGTGGGAATGATGTTGCCAATTGGCAACATAGGCTTAGTGCATTGGAAGGCTTGGTGGCGCAAGTTGTTGCTATTGTGTCTAAAATCAATTCACCACTAGCACCATTGGAACCTGCCCAAAATGCAGAAGAACCCCCTAATGCCCAATGCATGAGCACAAAGATTTTGCCATGTCATCTTAACAAAACATTTGAATTTAATGCACTTGTAGTTGTAGTTTAATTAGGGGTCTCCCATGGAAATCCGATGGTAATTTTTTGACTAGTGCCTTTTAAGGCCTATTGCATGCAATTTACTTCTAGAACCAATTATGTGTTATGCATGATTTGAATGGATTCATGTTTCAAGTTGTCTATGTTGTTTCAACAATGAAATGTCAAATAAATTAAAAGTCATATCATTTCATTAAACTAGATATACCCTTTTGAATAGTGATTTTGGCCTTCCTAGCTTTTGGTTGAAATTCATTGTTGTCTTAAGAATGTTTCCAATGTAACACTTGGTGCCATTTGCTATGACTATGAACTAAAAAAAATTTATACTATGTGTATGTGTAGCTTGATGAAGGGCATGTTGTGGGTGCATCTAAATAAATTTCCGAAGTGGCAAATGCTCAATGAAGCACCCTAGTTGATGGTAGCCCTAAACAAATAAACCATCAACATTGACTTGAATTTCTTTTGAAAAAGATGTCACCTTAATATTAAAAAACTAAATATAGTCCAAGAACATTATGTTTCAAAGCAACAAATTATGTATATATTTCAATGATGTAGACCATTCAAAAGATTGGCAAGAAAACCAACGTAGTCATGGGCTTGGAGAAGTCAAATTTAGGTGATCGAAAGGTTGTAAAGAACATGAAAAAACAATATAATTACAAGTCTTTGAATAAGAAGACAACCATAGAGGTACATTTTGTTTTGTATGGGGCACTTATAGTTGTGATTGCTTGATTATGTGCCAATTGGTCAATATGAATGCTACTCCCCTTATGTTCTTACATTACTTGTGGGCTTATGTGTTATTTCCATTGTCTTTTAATTATTATGCCACATGTGAAAAAAAATTAGAATAGGGTAGCAAAAGCTTTAAGGTTGCCTTGACTATATCACCTTTTCACAAATTGAGGTCTACAAAAGCATAAGTACTTTGCATTTTACGCTCCAAGTTTTGCCATTTGCCATAAATTTTGCCTTAACTTTTGTTATATGTAGATTTTACTATAGATTAAATGCCATAGTTGAATACTGCCAAAGTGAATTTTGGTGCTTACAAATTGGATTTTTTTGGTTTCCATGTTCCTTCTAATTGGCATAGTGGGCTATAATCAAGATTGGTACATGTTAGTAACCAAGCTACTGAGGATGTTTCCTTTGTTTGCACTGGTTGCAAATTACACTTTTCAAAACATGTAATATGAACTTTGCCCTTCATATTGAAAGAAAAAGAGTATACGTTCATTGAATTTCTTTTGTATATCATTGTAAACACCTACAAATTCTGAAAAGTATTATGTGTGACTTGCTTGCAGCCAACCCACCTAAAACCAAGGATGAAGGTTTAACTTTTTGACCCATCAAATCGAGTCCCATGCACTTCAAGTCTTGTATGTGAAACGGGCATGACATTCCATCAAGCCCCAATTGCACATGGGTCTTATACAATATCTATTACAACTATCAAAAAAAGGTCAACTAGATTACCATTTCCAACTTTAAATGGGACAAAGATGAAAGGCACGGAGAATGAAATTGTTTTGTGGCATGATAAAGACATAATTGTATGTAAGTGGACATATAGTTATGTCTAATTAGTCAAGAGGCATTATTTCGTAACCCACATAGGTCAATTTTGTAAAGAATCGAAAAAGAGATAAAACATGGTATAATCTAAAACTTGGTTTGAACATTTTATGCATTTTGTTGTGGCATTTCACTTCCATTTGGCTATTTGACCCATCAATGATAATGAATTTTGCATGTAAATATGGAGCTATTTTACAACCAAATGTAGTCAAATACTTGGTTTGCAAAAACCTATTTATCATAAGACCATGGTTAGTCAACAAAACCAACAAACAAACTTTATTGTTTAGACTACAATTGGTCCAGATGAATATATCATTTCTAAGTATTTTACACAAGAATTAGTTTGAAAACACAAGGTCTTCATGCACTACAAAATGTCAAATTGACTAATACAAGTTCAATCTTTAAGTCAAGGTTCATTGTGACCTTGTCAAATCAAATAATCCACTGCACCCACTTCTCAATGTTCATCTTGACATTACATGGTCAATTATGACAAGGGTCATTTTGGCTTTATTTGGTCAAATAGGTAGGTAGTTTACTTGACTTTAATTGGTCAAATAGGTAGGTGGCTTATTTGACGTTAATTGGTTAAACAAGCCATTAGTTTGTGAGAATGGGGATGAGTTAAATAATGACACGTGGTATATGACACTAATCACACGATGACACATGGACGTCCATAAATGTGACATGTGAAATTTAAAAGACCACTCATATGATGACACGTGGCACCACATAACAATTACACCCCATGGTCAATTCGACACTTTGTCAAAATGATTAGGCAAGTTGTAATCATGTGACATCCTTCCACCAAGATGGTGCCACATTTCATTAAGTTTTGACTGGCACATTGATTAGTAGTTAAATCAACAATGGTACAAATTGACTAATGAGGTGCAAATGAAATGACACCATGTGGTGGCTAAAAATGAAACAACATGTTATTAATTTGACCAATAATAATCAAGTTGCTAATGTGACAAATTTGATTAGTCAAAAATGCCAACTTAGGCTTGGTCAAAACGACCACCCACTCATGCTAAACAAGTCCAAATTGCATTGTCCAAATTGACAAGGTGGTCTTTTTTATGCCTATCCAATTGGGGTCCTTTTTTACTATATTTTTCATTCTAAAAAACCATGAATTATAGTAATGAATGTGACCAAATTATGCATAAAATCAAATAATTCAAGTGGGGAGGTATTCCCTCCCAGGGGTGTGGATGGATTAGTGTAGGTTGTGTTTCACCTAAAACAACATAGAGGTATTGTATGACATGTTCATGAAGATTTGGTCATTTTGGGGTTTGATGGACCTAAACAATATGTTCTAAACACAATATTGATGGCATGGGATGCAATTGTAGGTTCAATAGTTTGTTTCTTGGTGTGTGGTGTGTGACATAATGTGAGCATCATTCAATGCACCTACATTTCATTTACAGCCATTGCCCATCATGGGGCTTGGGTATAAGTGGAGATTAAGTTTTTCCAACCCATTGAGTTTTATTGTTCGACATAATCAATATGTTTTGATTATGATTGAACACTTTTGAAGTGGTTAAAATTGGTGCCATTGCCAAATTACAGCAATGAAGGTGTTACATGTAGTGCGTTCTAGATAAGGTATTCAATAGGTTTAGGGCTCCAACTAAAGTATTCACTAACCAAGGTATGGAATTCCATGGAAAGTTCCAAAAGTTATGTGAGAAAACATTAATTGAACATCATATGACTTCATGAAATCATCTTAAAGCAAATTGTTTAGCTGAATAGATGGTGTAGATGGTGAAATGAGGTTTAGGTAAATATGGGTTCCAAAAGGGCCATATTAGAAACTAAGATTTACAATTACCATGGTTAACTATGGGAAACAGGTTTAGTTACCATGCCGTTCTTGCATATTTTTCACCATATTTATTATTGATTGGTTGTGAGCCCAAACTATTAGCTTTAATTTGATGTGATGTTATGGCAATAATGAATTTTGATGATCTAAATGTGTGGTTTTAGGCATGTGAATAACAAATAACCTTGTTTTGGTGTGTAACGCCAATGGCTATGGAGAATATGGCAATTGTTCAACATTGGGATATTTTGCACTATGCCACTAATTAAAGAGGTGGTTATCACCCTTGAGTTTGTAGATTTGAACCAAGAAATTATGTGTACATGTAACAAATAACACCATAAATACGAATTATGTAGTTTGTAGCAACACTACATAGTGGATATCATAGCAGGAGTTTGCTATGATATTATTTAATCTAGGGGGACCTTAGCCTTAAATAGAAAGTGGTTTAAGTACAATATGTCAATTAAGATGTTCCTATGTTATTTTGTGTGATGTGGGGATAATGATAGGTGTAGATATCGATATGGTAACACAACAATTTCAAAAGTAATTACATTTGAGAATGTTTTTAAAAAGTGTCATTGGGATTTTCATAATCACCAACATAATCAAACTCCTAAAGCTGTGTTAATAAGATGAATGGTCCCAAATGTTCAAAAGAAAAAATGATAGAGCAACTAGGTCAATTGATCAATAATCCCATCTATTATAAAAATAAATGGATTGTTCAAAATGGGGATTGTTATTTGGTGAGTGTGTGAATGAAGTGTGAGCCTATGAACAAGAGCTGGAAGGCATATTCCAATTTATTCCATCCATGTCAACTAGAATATTCCCTAATAGATTTTGATGACATGTTAGAATATACCTTGACAAAAAATTATATTCCTGCCATGTTAACAATAATTCACACATCATCACTGCCACATGGATTCGCCACATGGACACCTGATAATAATGTCTTTGTTCAATTCAACATAAACGCAAAAATCTACCAAGGTTGGCGCCCCATGTGTTAAAGCAAAAAAAATAAAAATTTGGCACCTTTATTAAGAATCTTGCCCCTGGTGTCAAACATGTCCTATGTGGCAAAATATTAATTGTTAGCAAAAGCATACTTTACATTACCACATCATTCGAGGTCGTTGCAATGGGGGGCAAGTTAAACATAGTTGTAACATGAACTTGTCAACAAAACACATATGGTCAAATATAATAATTATATATATATAATACAAAAATCTTCTGTCAAAATATATTTTCATCATTCTAACAACATTATTGTGAAAAATCTATTCTAAAAACACATTGAAAAATTGGAGATTGTTATTTAGTGAACGTGAACAAGTGAACATGAACGAATTTTTTGGGAATATTTCATTGACACATGGCACATAATATTGCACGATGTGGAGGAATATTCTACCATGTGACCAAGGATAAAAATAAACATGGATGAAAAACTAAAATGAATGAAAAAAGGATGAACACAACCTATTCACAATCAAGAGTTATGTGTCAATCTAAACACTACCTCTTCACAACCGAAAGGTATGTGTCAATCGAAACACCACTTATTCGTCTCCAAGAGGTATGTTCCCCTTAAGAATTGAAATAGTATGAGACTACATATTTTCTACACCATTTCAATCTATTTTTTATTTGAATTCAATCTTTCAAACCTCTTATGTCTAAGAATATTCTTGCTACTTAAAGGATAAAATGGATGAAATTTTTTTTTAAATGAAAAAAAGGATGAACAAAACATTTTCACAACCAACAGTTATGTGTCAATCCAAACTCTACATCTTCACAACCAAGAGGTATGTGTCAATTGAAACACCACATGTTCATCTCCAAGAGGCATGTTCCCATAAGGAATTGAAACAATATGAAATTGCACACTTTTTATACCGTTTTAACCTATTGTTTATTTGAATTTAGTCTTTCAAACCTCTTATGTTTAGGAACATTCTTGTTACTTGAAGAATCAAAAAAATTCCCCCTCTCCACTAGAACTACCTAGCTCCAACTTTTCTATGATTACAACCCATTTACAATTTCTAAACGTCTAATTTATAATGGCAAAAAGAAAATTCACATCAATGGTCACACCAAACACCTTGGAAATTATGATTGAATACACTTTAATATCAAACATACTAGATATAATATGCAAAATGATAAAAGCACCTTTGGAATATCCAAGAAATCCCACCTTGCTAGACGGGGAGTAGTTGCTAGAAATTAGAACATGGGGATCATAATGGGAGAATTTTTTTGACAAAACAAATGAATGGGCGGCATGGTGATGGGTGAATGCGAAGATTAACAAAGAAAGTCTTACATTGTTCAAACAAACTGTAAACATTCCAAAGGAGGATATGGAAAACTACCACTGGGTGATGTTTACACATGTTATGAATTTCTTCCAAGAACAAGCAAGTTTGAAAAAGCCGATTCCACAACATTTTTTTACAAATTTATTGAAGGATTTGTCAACAAAGGATTTGGTAACCCTTGGGAACCTCCTTTCAACAAAATTTATGGAACCTAGTAGATGATTATATGCAACTCCAAGCAGGTGAACCTAGGTACCATAAGATTTAAGGAACAAAGTGATAAAACATGTGAATTGTCAAACGATAGGCTTGGCCTCAAAACCACAAAATGTCAATGATAGTAGAAAAAAAAAATGTCCCAACAATTGAAGGAAAAACCAAAATACCATTCTTGTTAGTAATTTGTGGTTCAATAGACTTTTTGATATGAATTAAGGTTGAAGTTGAACACAAGAGTTGTTTGTTGAAAAATCCTAAGAAATCCTTGATTTTTGGAACTCCAAAGGACGCATCTACAATGCACATTCAGTCCCTAAAACTCCAAAGGACACATATACAATACCCAATGAATCCCTAGAACTCAACCAGAAGCCTATAAAGATTCATATATTGATTACATTATCATTAATTTCTAATAATTTTTTAATTACATTTTCTTGTTATTTACTATTTGTCTGATGTTTATTTAATCACACCATGTAGTACAAATAATATTTGTAATGTCTATATGTTAAAATTAGATGTAATCAATGGAAATTTGATTGAAATAAAATGGATTTAATTGTAATTACAAATAAAATTTGATTTTGTTAATAATAGTATTATGAAAACTATAGGGACATTTGTGATAATAGAAGCAAGGGAAAATAAGACCTTGAATGTGTACTACAATTGAGAAGCAAAATGGAGGCAATAATGAATGAAAAGTTCTACATATGCATATGTAATTAGTACTTTTGACATAAAGGAGAAAGTCAATGTGTTTAGTGTAAAAGATTTAGCAAGATGTAGTAAGATCATTTTGTGATCTAAAAAATGGTGTTGAATTTCGAAATGAACAATGGTGTTAAGTGGCACAATTTGAAACATCGTGCATTAAATTAGCGATCAATAAGGAAACATATGCTATGACTATTGAAATAAACAATCATTGATCAAATAATAGAACATTAATAATTGATCACCATAAATGTTACCATCCCACACATTAAGAGGGACGTTAAAAAATAATAATTAGAAAATAGACACAAATGTCCTGAATGATTATATATAATGAGAAAAAGGCACGGTGGAAACAAAATTTCCATTGCAAGTGTAGGTTTGAAATTGTGATAATGCCTATTAGAACTTCAAAAAATTTATTGTATCCAACAATGGATTAGAGATAAATGAAATTGATAGATGTAAAATATAGTGTTATAATGGGATATTGGGCATCAAGAAATAACATGCATGAATAAAAAATGTATGCCATAGTGATATAGATGTTTGACCCAAATTTTGTGAACAACTTTTAACAAGCTTGTGAGTCATGGATTATAATACCACAAATTGTTAAGCTTTAGTTCCATAATTTTCCTTAGTATTAATGATTTGAATCCTGATAAACCTCCAAGTAATATTCATTAAGAGTTGAATTAGCTTTCGGATATTTCAGCGTAGAAGACTTTTTTACTTAAATTGATGCAAGGCTTAGTTAATTTTAAGACCTAGTAAACCTTTTAAGTGCATGATCCTTTTATGTTGTAGAGAAGGGAAAGGGGATATAGAATTAGATTTGATTTATTGATATATTGGGAATACAAGCCCATAATTAGCAATAACATCTCGTCATGATAATATTAAGTTAGTTTGTAAAATAATCTTCATGCACGAATGATGTACTTGAAAGAATTCTGAGATGTAGTCTTAATACATCTTTATTTAGTTTTCACTTTTATTAAATTCTTAAATAAAATCAAAATCAAACTTAGGCATTAACATTTCCACCTAAGTGGCCTTAGGTGAATTACAACTTAGTAAACAACTTTAAAGGGATAGATCACAATTTCAAAAACTCCAGAATGCGACGAATGGTGCGAGCTAAGTATTCGGCTCGATGCTCCATGGGAAGGGGATTGATTGGGCCTCGCAGCCAACGATAATGGCCATCATTGGGAACCCAAGTTCGATAATGAAAACGAACATCGTCGTCTTCACATTGACATTCTTAAAACCTTTCTGGTGCGGCTCCACAAGCAGGAACAAATTCTAAATAAATTGCTAAAGCATGTGGGTTAGGAGACAATTGACGATCCCATGCCGAATGATCGACTCGAGTGCGCACCATTCTTCTGGACGGTTCTTCTTCGCATGACTATTGAGAGACCTTCACATCAAACGGTGCTTCTTCAAGCTCTTCCTTTTTTACTAGTGAAATTGGAGGATTCGAAGGCGTAGTGACATCATTTGCCATGATTAAATGCTCATTTGCATCAACAAAAAACCAAGAGGGTAGCAGAAACAATGTGGTACTTGCGTTCAGAAAGGGTTCAAGTGTTTTTATTTAATAAATTAGGGTAGGCTTAAAGTGTGGGAGTGACGCCGGAACCTCATGAAAACTTGAACATCCTAGATCTAATGGAGTCATCGAACCTTAATTTCGACGGTGGATCTAGAAGTATGTGGGGGTTTTTGTGATGCAATTTTTAATTCCAATTTACTATGTACTACATAGTTAATTAGTGCATAGAAGAAAAAATAAGTAGGGGATATCAAAAGAGTAAATGGTATGCGTGAATGTTACTTCAACCATTGAATTGATTTAATCAAGTAAGGACTCAATGATGTTTACTTGTTACTACCGATAGATTGTCTTAATAATTAGTTACTTGAAATAATTAAGATGAAGAAGTAGGATGTGAGGGTCAACGGACGGAAAGGATACAGATCAAGGTTAAGAACCTCATCAAGATATCCAAAATAAGGGAAAGGATGAGTCTTCCAATCCCATTAGTCATGAGGATTGTCATCCTATTTGATTAGAGGATGGAATATTTTTTATGTCTCATTGGGCCCAAGAATTCTCATCCTAAAATCAATTGGAGGGCAAATCATTCTCAATTTTCATTGGCTCTTGAAAGATGAAGGGTGCATTGATTAGACGGAAGGATTTCGAAGCTTCCATTGGATAAGGGAAACAAGCTCAAGGAAAGGTCATGGAGGCTTACCAAAGGAGATTAGAGGAGTATCTTATGTGGGAAAAAAAAAAAACGAGGATAATGAATGTGTGAAAAAAAGATTAGTTCTTATGTGTGGAAAGGTTGTTCATGAAAAAGATGTGTGCAAGAAATAAGCATGGAAGGAATTCCATGATAAAACTTCTGGAGTTTTATTTCAAATAGTTGTTCCTCCCAAATCCAGCATTAGATTTATGTCAAACTTAAAACAATTTTTGTTTAGGAGGTGTAGAAGGTTCTTTCCAAATTCTAGCATCATCAGGGTTGCTATAAAGGAGCTACGCTTGCCGGAAGTAAAAGGTGTTTGTAGTGGAGTTCATGGAAGGATTTCCATGATAAAGCCTCTGGAGTTTTATTTCAAATAATTGTTCCCCCCAAATCCAGCGTTGAATTTGTGTCAAACTTTAAACAGTTTTTGTTTAGAAGGTTCTCTCCAATTTTCAGCATCATCAAGGTTGTTGTAAGGGAGCTACACTTGCCGGAAGTAGAGGAGGTTAAAATTGTCTGTTTTTTTTCTTCAATCTAAGCAAAGTGATTTTTAGTCCCAGGGCTTAACTTTTGATCAAAAGAATAAAAACTTAAAGATTTTGTACCATGGTTCTTTTTTAGATTAACATTTCAAAAATCCAATGCATGTTAGATTAGGAGGTTATGTGTAGATGTTATGACGAATGGAACAAAAAGGGTTCAACCGTCAAGCGTGACATTGAATGAACATCAACATAATGCCCCTTCACATTCCATCATGGTGAGTTACGATTCTCCCACAATGTCTTTGTATCTTCCAAGTGGACACAACACATTGGATTCTTAGTGAACTTCATTGCATTACATAGAACCACCTTACTTGTTAGACTACAACTACATAGTAGTTCCACTTCCAAACGGGTTTGTGAGTGCATATCTTCATGTTAAGGGTGTGTAAGAATGCCTCACAAAGTTCCAGGGGACAATTTGTGGCCAATTGAATCAACAAACCAAAACTACATGACCCGTTTATTACTCCAAACATAATATCTATTGGGGACAAGTAGAGTAGACCAATATTCATTAGTAGAAGTCACTTGCAAGAAGTGGCTAGAGAATGAAAGTGATCTAGATGATGACGAATATGAGTTGCCAATTTAAAAATATAATGCAATCCAAGAAGCGCTGGTTGAACAAAAAGAAGGAGCCTTATTGGAGGAGGAAGAAGGGAAGCCAAAAACACCATTGTAATCAGCATCAAAAAAAGGAGAAGATGTAGAAAACATAAATAAATATTATTGTGGGTCAAATAACCAAGTCAATGTCAAATTGTAGCATCAAGTTGGATGTGGGTCACCATCATATGTTCGTGACCATAGGCACACATCCAAGTGAGGACTGTCAGAAAAATTATAAGTACCCCATTTTTTGCAAAAAATTGGAATGCCCCACAAACAACACATGCCATTGTTAAGAAGAAGAAGCTAAACTTGATAGATCTTGTTTCATAGTATTGATTCACTATGTGCAGTGGATATAATTAGCAAAGAACATAGCGAGAAAATGAAGTTGGGAAAGATGCCAAAAGAAACCAACATTGAAGAGTTATTGACTCTGCCAGAGAGCCTTCAAAAAAGTGATGTGAATAGGCACGCTAGAGATAGTGAAAATAACAAAACAACTTTGTTAGGATGTAAGCATTTGAGCATAATTGAAGAATTGACAAAAAAAATTGTAAACAATTTTAATCTTTTTGCCTCCAAAAAGAAAAATGGTTGTAAATGTAAAACACCACACAAGGAAGAGATCTTGAAAAATAGTGTACTTTTAATTATTTTAAGCGATGAAGAAGCAAAGGATGCAACATCTTTAAACAAAAAAGACAAGGATGAAATGCGAGTTGTCACATATAGGGACATTTAAAAGCTTAAAAACACATGAATGATAAATTGAATGTGTCCATATTCAACTTTATCAAAATAGGGAGGAAATGGAAGTAAAATATTCAACTCATTTTGATTATCATATAAATGAAAATTGTCATCTTTTTCCACCAAAACATATTTAAAGTCACCAACAATGCAATGCATATGAAATTTGTGATTTGTGTCCACCATAACATGATTGAACTCATCTGCAATGTGAAAATTATGATTTAATTCCAAAAGAATGATTATGAATTCATTTGCAAGGTCATATATATGTTAAATTTGGATTTGTTGCAAGATAGTTAAAAATTTAAAGACATTATAGATAAACCAAGAATTGAATATGGAAATTAAGATCAACTTGACGCCATTAGTGATAAAATAAAATTTTAATATGGAATCTGTGATTTGTTGCCATCATAGCAATTTTGAACCTAATTGCAATGTCGTATAAATTATATTTTTGACATGTTTTCAACATATCAATTTTGAACTCATCTACAATTCCTTGTGAGCCATATCGACACAACCATGTGCGGTAGTCTTAATTTTTAAGAGTTACATCAAGGTTATTTAAGTGAGGTAAAGTTATTAAGGGCTTTTAGCGACTTCACAGGGAATAATGAATGTGCTTGGTGCGAAGGGGGGTTGTTTTCTTTTCTGAAATGCGTTATTGGTGAATAAGGAATTAGATTAATTCTTTTCTTCAACAGAGGCTAATAACCATAATTTTAGAAACTTTGTTGCGTAATTAGGGGTGAAAAATCTTTAGAGGGTTGGGGGTAGAAGTAAACACCAAAATTTGCGGTGTTCAACACAACATTAGTCTTGTTTTGGTATTTAGGGAGTAGCAAGGATGTTAAAAATTCTTGAAGCAATTAAAGGGATGTTAATGAAAGGTTTAATAGAGATAGAACAATCTTCGAGTCGTTGAACATTAGGTTAATTCGAGGCAATTCAACGATTTAAATAAATAGTATGATAGTGTGCCAATGGCAATAGGAGTTTGATGATAATTGAAACATTTATTTATAATAGGGATAAGCTCAACAAGGAGTTGCAAATACATGTAAAATCCTGAGTTATGCCATAATGATAGTTTATAACTTCAAGAAATCTAGGATGTGTCGGATGGTGCGAACTAGGTAGTCCGCCTTGCTATTAGGAGGCAATCGACGAATCGGACCGCGCAACCAACGATAGTGACCAACGCCGGGAATTGAAGACCATGCGAAGATAAAAATATTTTCAGTTTCGTAATAACCTTCATAAACGGTCTCGGGTTCGTCACTAGAAGCGGGGTCGACTTGCAACAAGATCACTAGGGTGCAAGAGTTTGGAGAAATACGATAGTACCAGGTTCGAGGGGGTTTGACTTCAAGACGAGCATGCACCTCTCGAAGTTCGGGTTCTTCATCACGAAGATGTTGTGTTAAGGTAAGATCTAGAGACGACTCCAGAGGCGATTCTTCATTCACTTGTGCGGCTTGCGGTCCGTAAGATGTGACCATGCACGACGCCATAATTTTGAGGAAAGGAAAAAGGTCAGATCTTTAATCAAAATCAAATTGACAATGAAGGTGTGAAGGACTTGTTACATTGAGGTGCGCAATCGTAATTTATAGATAAAAAAAAAGGAAAGAAAGGCGTGAGTAACGGCTTAGAACCATGGTAAAGTAAAACCATAAGGTCAAAGGAAAAAATTGAAGGTTTAAGTAAAGTTTGTTGGGGGAAAATGGAAGAGGTGAAAAGGTGTTTTTCCTTCACGTTCCATTGGCCACCAAGCATGGAACCTTCCAATGGCCACCAAACATGGAACCTTCTAATGGCCACCAAGCATGGAACCTTCCAATGGCCACCAAACATGGAACCTTCCAATGGCCACCAAGCATGGAACCTTCCAATGGCCACCAAGCATGGAACCTTCCATTGGCCACCAAGCATGGAACATTCCATTGGCCACCAAGCATGGAACATTCCATTGGCCACCAAGCATGGAATCATCCATTGGCCATTAAGCTTTGGAACCTTCCATTGGCCACCAAGCTTTGGATCCACCTTCACCTCCTTTCTCCTTCTTTTTAAAAGGCGAACTCGAATCATTGGGAGCTCTCTCTTGCTTCGGAAATAATTTTCATGCAATCTTGAATACTTGTTTCCACAAGTTTTTTGAAGAGGCAAATAATGATTAGTCTTGGTAGAGGGAAGAAGGAAGGAAAGTAGAATTAAAATCTTGTAATAGTTTTGAAGGAATGGGGGTGGGTAGTGATAGTGTTGGAAGGTTGGAACTTTAAAGAAATCTCACAAACCCTCTCGGGTTTCATAGCATAACTTCTTACTAGTTTAGTTGCAGATCTTGAGATTTGATAACAAGTTGTGTCTTGTAGTTAACTTTCTAACGAGCTAAGGCAAGCCGGATTTGAATAAAGTATGTGATAGAAATGAGGTTTTTAGTGACTAAGGGTCTGCAATCAAGTTGAGCCGACTACCTTCACAAAAACCCTCTCGGTTTTGGTAGTATAACTCCTTGCTAGTGTAGCTGCAGATCTTAAGATTTGATAGGTTGGTGCACCTTGTAATTAGCTTTCTAATTAGCTAAGGCAATCAGGATTTGAATAATGTATGTGTTAAACATGATGTTTTAAGTGACTAATGGTATGCATCAAGGTTGAATTATCACCTTTGTAAAACCCTTTCGCGTTTTGTAGCATAACTTCTTGCTGGTTTAGTTGTAGAGCCTAGGATTTGGTAGCATGATGCGCCTTGTTGTTAGCTTCCTAGAGAGCTATGGCAAGCCGGATTTGAATAACATAGGTGTGAGAAACAACATTTCAAGTGACTAGCGGCCTACAGCTATGTTGGACATGGTGTTGAATCCTTAAACATTGGTTTAAATGAATGACAATTTGACATGAAGTCCTAGGATGTGTAGTGTGTGAGCTTGAAAAAATATATCCATCAGTTCTAATCATAAATGATGCATAGGAGGTGGGCTACTTAATTTCAACTACAAACGCAATCTAACATTTAAAATTACACTTGCATTTTTTCCTTCACTAGTAGCATTTGTGCTTTCAAGCATAATCACCTTGTAGAACCGGGAGTAGAGGGACGAAAAATCATCTCATATTCCTCATATAAGATATTTATGATTTGATTTTAGCATAACAATTTTGAACTCTACTTTAGTTTCAAATATATAAGGTTGTGAACTCCATTGTGGAGAATAATGTAATCAATATATTCAACAAATGCATACGTGCCAAGAGCCAACACTTGCAAATATAATGATGAGAAATGAAACATGGTTACATAACAACATTTGTACACTACACATCATGGATTTATGGTAGAAGTATAAAGGGATTATGTGCACACACTAAAGCCAGATGTCTTGAAGAGTCAATAATAGTTTTCAAATTTGCAAACATTCTTACAAATTGTTGTCCTAAAAAAGGACACTTGCAACAAAAGAATTAAGAAAAAATATTTGCAATTCATCACTATTTATTTTTTCTATTCAATTTTGAAGATAGTAGTTTGTAAAATAACAATCTTGATACCCAATATATTCTAATACTCTAGTATTCAAAATAATAATTTTCCTTTATAACATTTTAAAATAGACAAATAAAGATGAGGACAAATTGATTTGAACTTATCATATAGGTTTGGCAAATTAGGAACTTATTTCCTTTGAAGTTTAGACATTTTGGGTGATTTTTTCCATGGGAAACCCAACAACACAAGTATAGGTTTAACCCATGTGTTTCACATCAAAGTTTGATGGAATTTCGTCCCATTGGGGTTATTTATTTAATTTCCCTAAAGATTTGTTTAGATTTCTATTAAAGTTTCAATGATAAAAATACTCAAAATTCAATTTCTTTGAAGCTTAATTAGTAAATTTCTTCTATTGGATTAAGATTTCATTTGGATTTATGATATGTGCAAAGGTAAATTATATTTGTTAGGATTTGTAAATAAAATCAAACAATCATTTAAATGGTTTGAGACGAAATGTGAGAACATTGCGTTGATCAAACAAGTTGGAAAAATTGGAACAAATAATGAAGACTTGAAGAAGTAGCAAGAGTTTATAAGAACCTATTCTATAGCTTCATCCTCAATGTAGCGCAAAATAAAGCTACTATATCTACAACGTTTTCTCTGTATAAGCGGAGATGGAATGGTGGAAAACAACAAGACATTGCTTCTAAATATTTTGACAATGAAAGATTCAATGGCGGGCTGGGGAAATATTCCTCACTGGCAAAAAAAGGAATTGTCCTTTACCTTGTAGGTGACCAATATTTGTGTCAAGCAATTCAATATTAATTATCAAGGCTTAACCAAAATCCCACATGTAATACTTGAATTGTGAAGGTTAAACTTATTGGGTGTAAGCAAGATAAAGTGAACAACTTGATTACCTTGTCAAAACTGGAACAAGTAGATTTTAAATAACAACAAAACCCATTATAGAATTATGGAACATTGAATGATTTCATTTCAATGATTAAATATAATATATGGTTACACTGATGTTCACTAATTTTCATATTTCAAATTGTAAAAGTAGGTTTTAAGTAGGTTTTTCAAAATAAAGTAACTTTTGACGTCTACTTTTCATTATGAGCTTTTAGTTTCCAGTAGGTGAAAATAGGTTCTTACAAAAAATAAATAGATTTTTTTTTATGACTTGCTAAAACATATGTTGATCTTCATTTCCTAACTCATGACATATCAATTTCATTAATTTTTCTAACCAAAAAGTAGGTTTGAACATGTATTTTTCAGTTAGTTTCAAATGTATTTTTAATCTCTTTTAAATTTTTTTTTTTTTAATTAAAATTTTATAAACTTAATAGAACAAACTAATGCTACTTGACACATATTTTCACCTAATTTGATGTTATTTTATGGTAGTTATATGAGCAGCACAAGGTTAAAATGGAAACGTTTACTTTTTTCTGTATACTTTATTTTACTTTGACCCTACTCACAATTTAGATCAAGTATGGACTTCTTTTGAACATGAGCATTTGGGTTTCTATTTTCCTCCTCCACAACATTCGTTTCCTCTTCAAGAATATCCAACAATAGTTGTAAAAACTAAAGATAAACATCTCGAGCCGACTTAAACAAAAGAACATGTATTCCAAGATTTTGCATGTTTCAAATAGTTACTTACTAAACAAGGATAATTCTTAACAAGATTTACAAGACATAATGAAAAAGATGAAGCAAAACAAAGAAAGGGATAAAATTGGACAAAGTTGAACGCAAAAGGAATTGAAAAAGACTTGAGGAAGAATTAATGTCCACCACCAAACTCCCATGACATGACAAGGCATGGAAAAGTGATTATATTAGAAAGTGTCAAGGTGGATCTTGTCTCTAACTCTATAAAAGGCAAACCACTATTCAACATTGTCATAGTATCTTGGGTGGTCTAGTTGAAAAAGACATCATCATCTTGAATGTTTCTTTATTGCGTATCCCTTGAAAAAACAAAACTTCCATTCTCATGCATAAGGAGAATAACCCTACTCATGAGAATTTGTTACGTATAGAGAGATATGTTAATATTGAGTTCACACGGATGTAGGAAGCCTTGGTGGAATTCAAAAAACATTTACCTTTTTTGTCGCAATCCTAGCTTTGGGCTTGTGACCAAGGCAAAGGGGTTACAAGGTTGCGAACCAAGAAAAAGCCCAGGAGTCAAGGCAAAGAGGTCGCAAGGGTGCGGGCCAAGAAGAAGTTCAGGAGTCACATCACATACTCCCGAGCTTGTAAGAAAGTGTGAGGGAATATGAGGGAGTGAACCCTCACACTCCCAAGGCAACTCCCACTTTGGGAGATGGAGTCCTGGTGCACTTCTGAAATTTCAAAGAGCAATTTTAGGGGTCAAAACTCAATGGCTTGTGGCATTTTTTATATCATTGGAAAGCTCTTGGAACACACATGTCTAAAATGAACTCGCATTGCTCATTTGGACATTTAAAACACAAGTTATGGCCAAAAGAATGGCCGGGAGTCAAACTGCGAGTTTGACTTCCGACCAAAAAAGTTGAGAATCGACCTAATTTACTTGGCTGCAGAGGGTGTGACACATATTGTTGGAAAGGTTTCAACAATAACTATAACTTTGCTTGAGACCGCATTGTGATCTGAGGTCTGCTCGCAAAGTTATGGGGATCCAAAGTTGTGGGAGTCCCAACCGGCACAATTTCGGGACTCCCACTTAGGAGTCTCAGGAAAAAAAAGCTATTAGGATGTAGGCTCTGTGGCCAGCCATAGAGTATATTATAAGGGGGAAGGTGGTGGCTTCCCCCAAGTCCAGGCTGTGGTGAATTTAATGTGTCCGTGTTGCCCGTGGTTCGTCTTAGCACCAAAGGTGCTCCAACTATGCACTAACCACTTTGTGTGGGTTATGTGTAGGCCCGTGTGAAGAATTCTTGCACACCTTCACCATTAAGATATGTATTCACAAAAAACCCGGTTGGAGTGGAACTACTATGTAGTTGTAGTCTAACACGTAAGGCGGTTCAAGGTAAGTAATGAAATTCACTAATGATCTAATGCGTTGTGTCCAACATCTACACATAACATCCTAATCTAACATGCATTGGATTTTTGAAAAAAAACTAATCTAAAGGAGCCATGGTATAAAATCTCATAAGTTTTTAGTTTTATTATTATTGTTTTTTTTTATCAAGAGTTAAACTTTGAACTAGAAACCACCTTGCTTAGATTGAAAGAAAAAACAAACAATTCGACCCCCTCTACTTCCAACAAGTGTAACTCCCTTACAACAACTCTGATGATGCTGAAATTTTGGGAGAAACTTTTACACCTTCCAAACTAAAACTGATTAAATTTTGACACAAATCCAACGATGGATTTGGGAGGAACAATTAATTGAAGTAAAATTCTAGAGGCTTTGCTACAAGTACTTGTTACACACAACTTCCTTCCATGTTTGATTCTTGCACACTTTCTTTCCATGAACACCTCTCCACACATAAGGACTAAACATTCTTCCTCACACTTCCTCCTCCTCTTTCTTTCCTTCCCACATACACACAATACCTTCTCCCTTGGTAAGCCTCCATGACCTTCTTTGAGCTTGTTCCCCTTGTCTAATGAAAGTTTTGTAATCCATTGCTCCAATCAATGGCCTCCTCATCCTTCTTGAGCCAATGAGAATAAAGAATAAATTGCCATCCAATTGAGTTTAGGATGAGAATTCTTGGGCCCAATGAGACACAAGGAAAACTCCATCCTCCAATCAAATAGGATGACAATCCTCATGACTAATGGGATTGGAGGATTCATCCCTTTTTTTATCTTGGATATCTTGATGAGGTCTCTTGAACTTGATCCTTATCCTTTCCGTTCGTTGACCTTCACATCCTATTTTTTCATCCTAATTACTTCAAGTAATTAACTACTAGGATAGTTTATCGGTAGTAATTAGTAACATCCTTGAATTCTTACTTGACTAATTCAATGGTTGAATTAACATTCCCTTGTACTATTTACTCTCTTTATATCCCCTACTTATTTATTTTACCATGTACTAGTTGACTATGTAATACATAGTAAATTGGAAGTAAATTTGCACCACAAAAACCCCCACATACTTATAGATCCGTTGACGAAATTAGGGTTTGATGAATCCTTTAGATCTAAGATGTTCGAGGTTTCGTGAAGTTTCGTCGTCACTCCCACACCTTACGCCTACCCTAATTTGTTAAATAAAAAAGCCTCGACCCCTTCTGAACGCAAGTACCACATTGTTCGTATTACCTTCTTGGTTTTTTTTATTGATGCAGGTGAGAACTAGTCATGGCGGATGATGTCACTACACTTTTGAATCCTCCAGTTACACGAGTAAAATATGAAGAGTTTGAAGAAGCATCGCTCAACGTGATTGTTTCTCAACAGCCGCGCGAAGAAGAACCGCCCAGGCGAATGGTGCGCACTCGAGTCGATTGTTTGGCATGGGATCGTCAACTATCTCCTAACCCACATGCTTTAACAATTTACTTAAAATTCGTTCCTGCTCGTGGAACCGCGCCAGAAAGGTTCGAAGAATGTCAATGCGAAGATGATGATGTCTGTCTCCATTGTTAAACGTGGGTTCCCGGTGATGGCCATTATCGTTGGCTACGAGGGCCAATCAACCCCCTTCTCATGGAGCATTGAGCCGAGTACCTCGCTCACACCATTCGTCGCATTCTAGATTTTTTGCAATTGTGATCTATCCTTTAAGTCGGTTATAAAGTTGTAATTCACCTGAGGCTACTCAGGCGGAAATGTTAATACTTAAGTTTGAATTGATTCTATTTAAAAGTCTGATAGAAGTGAAACTAAATAAAGATATACTAGGACTACATCCTAAAAATCTTACAAGTACATCATTAGTGCTTGAAGATTTTTCTACAAACTAACTTAACCTTGTCATGGCGAAATGCTATTGTTAATTATGGGCTTGTATTTCCTATATATCAATAAATCACATATAATTTTACATCCCATTTCCGTTCTCTCCAACATAAAAGGGATAATGTACTTTAAAAGGTTTACTAAGTGCTTAACTGATTAAGCGTTACATCAACTAAAATAAAGAAGTAATATATGCCTGGAAATATCACAAAAGCTGATTCAACTATTAATAATCACTACTTGGAGGCTTATAAGCATTCAAATCATTAGTACTAAGGAAAATTACGGAACTAAGGCTTAATTAATTGTTGAGCTATGATCCATGGCTCACAGCCCATGCGAATGAGTGAAGCTTGTCAACTCTTTCTAGTCCCATCCCGGAGCTCCAACACGCCCTTCTACCCCTCAAAATGTTGTGAGCTAGGGAGCGTGCCCCGACTTTTCTTTCTTCCGTTATCTTCTATTTGGACTCACATTTGAATCCTTAAAGGAGTTAGGAGTGCGTCATTTTTATTCGAGAATTCGAGATGTGTGCGGTGCATACTGTTGACAACTACAAACTATGAATGAATTTTGAACTTATAGTTCTCCAAGTACAACTTGATGTCTTTCAAAACCCGAAAGTTGTCATCATAAAAAAAGAGGGTGGAACCATCCCTTGCAAGATAATTGTTCGTAAATCCAAAAATGGAGACAACATAATTGTCAACTTTTGCACTTTGCTTGGGGATAGTTGAGACAAGGTCAAACATATGTGAAACAAGCAAATTTCTTGGGATTTCAACAATGATGAGGTCCACTTTGTCCTTTAGGGAATCTTCTGAAAATTCAAGATGATCCTAATTATTAAATTTGATAAAAATAGGTAATATGATGAGGAATAAGGTTTCAAACTAATATTTACCTTCATCCAGGAATCCTTTATATATTGAAAGCCAAGGGGCCAAACATGAGTTGAAACTTTTGTCATCACTAACGAAGGCCAATTGATATTGAACCTTCATAACCAACCTTGGGGTCTTGTGGATGGCAATGGATACTGGGCTTCAAGGTGGTTGAAAATTAGATCTCCCTTTTGAAGTCTCAAATGACTTTTGCACAAGTCTTCTCCTCCTTTGCGTGTATGATGATGGTTCAATAACACGACCTTTCCTACTCTTAAAAGCTTTAGGAAAGTCTTCCTTGTGAGCAACACGGTTAGGAGAATCTTGGAACTTAGGTAACTCAACATTTACATATTGTTCAAGGTTCTTAATGTCAGTTGGAATTTGAGTGGCCCGCCCCTGGAGTGCTTGAAACTTTGACATCTTTCTTTTTCTTCTTCATCTTCTTAATATCCTCCTTATTTCCTTGAAAGGAAACAAGCTTTTCTAAGAATCCTAGATCAAATTTCTCTCGCCCTAACCTCTTTAAAACATGAATGCAATATGGAGGACAATCAAGGTACCAACCACAATAAGGCAAATGAAAGGAGCCCTAGTCTTTGATAAGCTCATTTCGGTACATAATGTTATTAGATTTCGGATCGTACCAAATACAGAAGAATCCAAACATTTCTTGGATGACATTCGATTGAAGAAGCACATGCAAAAAGTACCTATGAAATTCAATTGGTAAAGGGTTAGGCAAGAATTAAACACAAAACAACCCTCAACATCAACTAGCAAGAGTAGCCTTGGAATTGCTTAACTGGCACCATTGATCCCCAACCCATATATATTGGATATGTTGAGGGTTTGCAACACCCATAGAAGGCACTAATGGATTACAATTGACATCAACTAAACCCTTTTTGAAAACCTAATTCATCTTAGTTGGTTGGTACTAAGCCCCTTTCAAGAACCTAATTCATCTCAATTGGCATGGACTAAGCCTTTTTCAAAAACCAAATTCATTTCAATTGGCACCAACTGAGTCCTATAGAAGTGGTTGGGTCCTTCTCGAGACCTTAGTCAACATCAATTGATTACTAATCAAAAGGATAATGTTATCCAAAGTAATTTAGCATTAATGTACTATGAATCAAAATCAACTAAGTCCTAATCAAGTTCTTTTGAATTAGAAAATAGTTATCTATAACAATATATGGCTCCAATATATTTGACACAATAGATGCAAAGAATGGAGCCTTATAGCAAGCATCAACAATTGAGGGACTTAATGTAAATTATTCATGAATTCATAGGATTTTTCACCTATAAAGCACATGTTTCAATGCTTTTTTTGTTCCAATTTGAATCTCCCACATCTTTCCTCGTGTGATACCACTCTTCACTTTGAACTCCTAGTAAAGCACCAATTCCCATAACTCAAGTCTTCATTTTTGAATATAATCAAAGAGAGATGGAACCTTCATAGATTGATCAATGGTGACATTGAAGTCCCTTGTAGTGGAGTCAAACAACTTGATTACCTCCACCTCTAGTTGCAAAATTCTAGGAAGATGTCCATAAAGTTAAAAGATGATTGACATTCTAGAAAAGATGTTGATATCTGTTCATGGAAAACAAGATTAAGAAGTTACTTGAAAATCAAACCTGGTGCCAAAATGTGGTTTTATGAAGCTATTTATCAAACATGGCATTTGGAAATCCCTGCTTTGGGAATTTTTGGGCTTCCTTGATAACTCCAAATTTATTCCATTGCTTGAGCCAAAAAAATTTCTAGTTTGTACTAACATAAGTCAAATTAACATTTGAAATTTTTCAATAAGCATTTTCGACTTTGGATTCATATTGTAATGAATCTGAACCTTATGCACAAACTTTGGGCCTAATGAAGGATTGTATACACGAAGCCACTTGTGGAAAGTGGTCATGTGCTCCTTGCAAACCACGTCCATAGCTTGTTGCTCAAGGTTTCTAGTTGGTTAGTGTTTCTTAAGGTTGGGTCCACAATGTTTGCATAATATAGTTGATGGGCAATATCAATTGCCACGACCAGCTCCCTCTGGAAAGTTGAGATATGATCAGTGGCAAAAAACTAAACTCAATTTTTCAAAGATGGTATTAAATTTGGAATAGTAGAAGGAAATAGTCTTGCCTTGTACATATAATAAAAAAGACTTCATGTTGTGAGGTTGTACCAAGTTTTTGGTGTTTTGGCCTCGCACTTTTTGAATTGTTTGTCTAGAATGACTTCTTTAAATTGTTGCAAGGGTATCATTCATATACTCTAGATCCTAAAAAACTCATGGACCAAAGATGGCTTCACATGGTCCAATTTAATGGACTTCCATTGCCACAATGACATCAAAAGTAGTGTTATTTTTAAATCTTCAACTCGAAGAATAGATGGAAATGCAAGAACAAAGCAAGCTTACTTGTTAAGCTCTGTCATTGTTGTGAGGAGTTCTATAAGGTCGCTCTTGCTATTAAACACAAAATTGTCCACATGGATGTGCTAATCCACGTCAAATGGATGCACTTTTTCTATATATGAGAACCAAACTTGAAGTCTATGGTCCCCACTTGTGCAACATACACACTAGGATCAGCCTCACTTTTCATAAATTCAATGCTTTTGATAAACGCATCTAACTTTTGATTCCATGCCCTTGGAGATTGTTTCAAACCATACAAGGACTTGTGAAGCTTACACACAAGATGTTCACCTCCTTGGTGCACAAACCCTTGAAGTTGCTCCATGTAAATCTCCTCTTCAAGCTTGCCATTGAGAAATGTAGTTTTCACGTCCATTTGATGGATCTCCATGTCTTCCAAGGCCGCCAATGCAAGAATACAACGAATAGATGTAAACTTTGTGACGGGCGCAAAAGTTTCGTTGTAATCCACTCCGTAGGTTTGGGTAAAACCTCTTGCCACTAATCTAGCCTTATAGCGTTCCACCTCCCCATTTGTGCCTTGTTTGATTTTGAACACCCATTTGCAAGAAACGGGTTTCCTACCAATGGGAAGTGGTATCAAAGTTCATGTGTTATTTGTCATGAAGGAATCATATTCTTCTTACATCGCACATTCCCACTCCTTAGAATTTTCACATGTCAATGTTTTTTCAATATTTTGGGGCTCCTCCAAAAATGCAACGGTGGCACGCTCCACCTCCTTGGTAGCAATCCACCAATTTCGAGGCCATTCCCTTTGTTGCCTTTGAGGTCTTTCCCTTAGCACATCTTGTGAAGGTTCATTAGATAGGTTATCATTCGAAACAACAAATCTTTCTTTCGATGAAAAACTTGGTGTGGATTCACTTTGCACACCTTCCATTCTTGTTTCATTCAACGGTGTATCTTGACTAAAGGTCAATGGTTCTTCTCCTTCCACTTCTTCGTGCACAACTACATTTTCTTCTTTTTCAGGATGGAGCACACCACCTATTTCCTTTGACCCTTCAATGAACACGACATCTCTACTTTTGATGATTCTCTTGGTTTCTACACACATCAAGCGATACGTTTTGGTGCTTTCATAATATCTTAAAAACACACAAGGCATGGATTTGGACTCTAATTTGGTCCTCTTCTCATCAGGGACATGTGCAAAGGCTTTACAACCAAAAACTCTCAAATGAAACACATCGGGTTTCCTACCATTCCATGCTTCTTGAAGGGTTTTGGAATCAAGAGCCTTGGTTGGACATCAATTTTTTATGTACACTGTCATGTTCACTACTTCACCCCAAAATTCAAGTTTTAACCTTTGTGCAAAAATCATGTTTCTTGCACATTCCATGATGGTTCTATTGGCACGTTCTGCAACACCATTTTGTTGTGGGGAATAGGGCGCACTTATTTGTCATTGAATTCCACATTCCACAAGAAATGCGTCAAACATCTTAGACACAAATTCTCCTCCATTGTCAGATTGTAGCACTTTGATTTTGTGACCAATTTCGTTCTCCACCAATGCCTTGTATTGTTTGAATTTTTCAAACGTTTCTCCTTTGGCCTTCAAAAGATAGACATGAATTAACGCACTCCCAACTCCTTAAAGGACTCAAATGTGAGTCGAAGTAGAAGATAGCAGAAAAGAGAGAAGTCGAAGCACGCTCCTTAGTTCATAACACTTTGAGGGGTAGAGGGGCGTGTTGGAGCTCCGGGATGGGATTAGAAAGAGTTGACAAGCTTCACTCATTCACATGGGCTTGCACACAACCCACACAAAGTGATTAGTGCATAGTTGGAACACCTTTGGTGTTAGGATGAACCGTGGGCAACACGGACACATTAGACTCACCACGGCTCGGACTTGGGGGAAGCCATCATCTTCCCCCTTATAATATACTTTGTGGTTGGCCACGGAGCCTACATCCTAATGGCTTTTCTTTCCCGGGACTCTCGAGTGAGAGTCCTGAAATCGTGTTGGTTGGGATTCCCACAACTTTGGATCCCCATAACTTTGTGAACAAACCTTGGATTGCAATGCGGTCTCAAGCAAAGTTCTAACTGTTGTCAAAAGCTTTCCAATGGTATGTGGCACACCCTCTGTAGCCAAGTAAATTGGGTCGATTTTTGACTTTTTCTGGTCAGGAGTCAAACTGGCAGTTTGACTTCTGGCCCTTCTTTTGGCCATAACTTATGTTTTAGATGTCCAAATGAAAAATGCAAGCCCATTTTATACATGTACGTTCTAAAAGCTTTCGAATGATATAAAGAACGCCACAAGACATTGAGTTTTGACTCCTGAAATTGCTTTCTGAAGTTTCGAGAGTCCATTGGGACTCCATTTCCCAAAGTGCGAGTTGCCTTGGGAGTGTGAGGGTTCACTCCCTCATACTCCCTCATACTCCCTCACACTTTCTTACACTCTCGGGAGTATGTGATGTGACTCTCGGGCTTCTTCTTGGCCCGCACCCTTGTGACCTCTTTGTCTTGACTCCTGGGCTTCCTTTTGATTCGTAACCTTGTAACCCCTTTGCCTTGGTCGCGAGCCCAAAGCTGGGGTTGCGACATGAATTTTCCTTGAAAAATCGTTAATGAAAGTGAGAAAGTATCGTGCTCCACCATGCAATGTAGTGCTCATTGGCCTGCACACATCAGTGTGGAAAATCTCTAGAAGTTTCAAAGCCGTCGTTAGTCCGTCCTTGGGAAATGATGTTCCTTGATGTTTGCTTTTGATGCATCTTTCACAAATGCAATGCAACGACACTTCTTTTAAATTCATGCCATTCACCATGGCATCCAACTCCTGAAGGCATGCCATGTTGAAATGGCCAAGTCTTTGATGTCAAAGCATCACACCTTCCTCCAAAGAATTTGCAATGTGTGTCGTGTCCTTACGCACCTTCACATTAAGAAGGTAAAAGTTTTTGTCCTTTCGTGCTTCCGCCACAACAACTCTTCGAACATCATTGACCTTATAACCATCCTTGTCAAACTCCACTTTGAAACTTTCGAAATGAATTTATTCACCGAAATGAGACTATTATTTAGTTTTGGAACATGAAGAACTTGGGTGATGGTTGTGTGTGTCAATTTGCCTCCCACTTACATTGTGGCTTTTATGTTCCCTTGCCAATGGCCTCTAAAACGATGTCATTGCCCATGAACACCCTTTTTGGGGAAATGCGTTCATACATGGTAAACCATTCTTGTTCGAATGTCATGTGTTATGTTACACCAAAATCGACAATCCAATCATACATGGTATGATCATTGGCACTCAATGCCGCAACAAACATGTGTTCATGATCTTCACAAGCTTGATTAGCTTTTTCTTTTTATCATTTTTCTTCTTCAAACAATTTCTCACAAAATGTCCAGGTTTTTTACAATAGAAACAAAGCTTTTCATTTGACTTGTGAGTTTTGTTCATTAATGCGGTAGTCTCGAAACTCTCACATTCTTTTCTTTTGGACACTTTGTGAAGCAACCTTGCTACAATGAATTGAAGGTTTACATCTTTTGTGGACATGGACTCCAAGCTTGTGACTAAGTTATCAAAGGATGGAAGAAGGCTCATGAGGAGTACTATGTAAACATTTTCATTCGTAATGTTCACCTCAATGGAACGTAGTTGGTCTGCAAGGGCTTTCATCGTGTTGATGTGCACAAGCATGTCATTTCCTTCTTGCATTTTGATGGTGAAGAATTTCCTTCGAAAGAACAACTTGTTACCAATTGTCTTAGCTTCATGCACACCACAAAAAGCCTCCCATGCACTTCTCACATTGTCACAATATTGAATGTGTGCAAGTTGGGCATTTATGAGATGTTCACAAAGTAATGCAAAAGCCTTTGTCTCTTTCTCGTTGTAATCGGCCCTTGCAACTTCTTCACTTGGCAAGGTGGCACTCCCATCAACAAATTTCCAAAGCCCATGTTTAGAAAGCATCATGCACATTTTGAACTTCCAAAGGTGAAAGTTGCCACCATCAAACTTCTCCATGACTTTCAAGGACCCCATTTGAAAAGAAAACATTTTGAGCACAAATGCTATAACAAACACTCTTTCAAAAGATTGAAAGCTTTGGAAGAAATCTTTGACCCCTCACGTAAACTTGAAAAGAAAAAACTTCTAGCACTTACAAATCTTTTATTACACAAGCTTGAAATTTCATTTGAAACTTGCAACAATGCGAAAAACTCTCTTTGACACACTTGAAAACTTCATACTTTCAACAACTCAAAGACCTTTCTTTCACACACCTCAAACTTTCAATGAATCGAAGAACTTTCTTTCACACACTTTCACCTTGAAACTTGATATTTTCAAAAAACTTGAAGAATAAATTTTTCACACTTGAAAAACTTACAACACTTTGAAGAAATCTCTTTCACACCTCCCACTCACTTAGAAATGGACTTCTACTCTCTTTGCAACCTTGCAAACTAAAAGCCTTCCCTCAAAAGGATTCTCCCTTTCTATGTTATACAAGCTAAACCCTTGACTATTTCTTATTCTAACACAATGTCATTTTTCTTGCTTGGTGTGGGCTCATAACCTATTGGAACCAACTTGAAAACAAACAAGAAATAAAACATTCAAGGTTCATTAAATGGAACAATCATATTAACTAACAAGAAATCACAAAGGTTGTATGTTTCAAATGCTACAATCACAAAACTATGGTTTGCAACTACTAACAAGGTTTGAAGGTTCTACATGCACTCAAAACCATGAAAGGAGAAAATGAAAGACAACTCAAAACCATTCCAATATATATTATCTCCTAACCCTAAAGTAGCCGCCACTTAACCCTAACCTAGCCGTCACCTAACCCTAACTGCCACCAAACCCTAACCCTAGCCGCCGCCAAACCCTAACCCTAGCCACCGCTAAACCCTAACCCTAGCCGCCACCAAAACCTAACCCTAGTTGCTGCCAAACCCTAAGTAGCTTCCACTTCCAAACCCTAACCACCACTTTTCAACCTAACCTAACTACTATAAGGATGTGAGTGTTATTCATCCTTTTGATGAATGTTTAACACATTCATCAACATTGGGGAATTAGAAATGAATAGTATTTCTAACAATATTGAAGGTTAATTTCCTCCAAGGACGTGGCTTTCTTGTAATCATAACAGAAGGCTTTGTGTTGAACATGGAACTCTGGAGTGATCAATTACTTGGTATGTTTATCGAAAGACTGAGTCTAATGGAAAAAACATGTTCCCTCTTTGTCAACCATCTTGACCGTAGGATCTCCAATCCCATAAACAATACAAACAACATTCTAATTTGCTTACGCACCATCCACCATGAACCCCTTGAAAATGGGCATACCCAACCCTTTCTTCTCAACAACTACATTAGCTTCCTCCACAAAATGCATTGAGCTTTTGTGTCCTCAAATTACATGTCATAGACCGTAATTGTCATGACTTTATAATAGATCAAGTTGTAACCATGACAAGCCATGGTTATGCATCCTTGAACATGCTTTACGTGATTGAACATCATCCATGCATTTTGCACATCGTCACCCCATTGCATTCTGCAAATCATCACCCCATTGCATTCACTAGACCAAATCAAATCTAGACATAGTTCCATCAATGGACATTTTGAACAAATAAACTTTCTTCCCAACATGTTGACCATGAAAAAATTTATCATGAATATAGTTGTAATGAAACAGTGCCTTCAATTTGAGATATAGTCAAGGGAGTTCAAGTTATCGAAGAGATGCTTAAGTGAAATAATTTGATTACGTATGCCAAGAGAGCACAAAGGAGCAAACTTTAACAATGTTTGATTTAATTTTTCACCTTTGAGGAGTTCCACAAGACCTTTTCCATCCTCATTGAACAAGTGATGAGAAAGAAAAGCCTTACTCATCGACAAAGCAATAGTTGAAGATGTAGTAATTGTGTGCAACAAACTTAATTTGCAACTAGGTTCTTCATATCCTGGAAGGAATCTTTACACATCCTTTCTTATAACTAAATGTGAATGGGTACCCAAGTGGATTGTGGCTCTTGAAATATTTAAAAATTTGTGAACAACATAATACATTCTACAACTTCAAGTTTATAGACAGGTGGGCAAAGAGTTGTAGAACTTACAAATGATGGTACAAATAAGGGATTTCATGAAACAATACCCAAATATTGGTAGCTAAGTCAATTGCCACTCCAACTAACTTCATTGCGTGCAAAAGAATGTTGAAATAGAGGACAAAAAATCATTCCGACAACACAAATGTCCAAGGCATTTGGTCATTCTGAAGTCCAATCAACCAAAATTTGGATGTTACTAGTTTGCAACTTACACCAAACATGACCATCATACTTTCTATCCATACCTTGTAATTGTCAAAAAAGTCCCAACAGGTGACACATAGGAAGAAGTTCAAAGAAAATGTCACCATTGAATTTTGTGGGAAGACAATTCACAAACTCAATTGTGATGGCATTATAATCAAGGGATTTTAGTTCAAAAGAAGTGTTCGGGGTTAGAGACATTACCTTTAGCAAATTACAACATTGGTCAAAGGAACTACTTATGGCATCCAAAGGCAAAGGCTACTTTTTGACAGGTCAGGAATTCACGCAAAGAGGGACAACCACATCAAAAAAGGATGGGCCGTTTTTGTTAGAAGAATCACAAAGGTTAATAAACAATGATTCCACCATCAGGATAGAAAACTTCAAGTCTTGGGAAACTAGATTCGGCTCTTCCTTCATCACAACACCTTCCACAATAATGTTTATCACTGATGCAGTTGTGCCTGGTGTTAGAATAGTATTATGAAAATTGTTGAGCATGTGCTTGCCGACAATCTAATACCTTCCATTGGTGATAGTCCAAAACATCCCTTCAAAATTCACATCAAGAATTTGATAAACAGAACTTAAAACAATGTTGTTTTCGACGTAAGAAACATCTTTAGAAACATATAGGGATCCCCACCAAAACACAAACATTGCACAAAGGACATTTTCGGTCACTTGGACAACTCCAAAATTAAAAACCAAGATGATAAGATCTAGCTTTCCTATAGCATGGAAAATAGCCATCAAATTTTTTTAAAAAGGCAAACACTAAGATAAATCTCACAACAATATCATAGTTAAAAGACATAAAACACCATTGCATCAAGAACTCAAATTGAGAAGTAGACGAGGAATTGGAACTAGAAAATTCAACGGGAAATACAAAAGGATAGAAACATACTATTAGTAAAATGAATTGACGAGTAACAATAGCGCACAAAAGGTTATCTCATGTCATGAGGAAGAATGCAAAAGGATTACAAAGAATTAAATTAGAAAATGGATACAATTTTCTTCTCACATAAAATTTCATCAATATAGTTAACAATGTAGCAACAACAATAGTATTGGCAGCAAAAATAAAACTAAACATTACCCTACACAATGCATTAAAAAATATTGACAATAATCCCAACATTGGACACAGTACGACATTGGAAAGGCACGTAAATGTGCAAGGGAAACAATGAACCTAACAACAATACTAGAACTAGAGTATTGGGGGTGATGGTCATTTAAGGAAATACCTAATTCTAGGAATGTCAAGCAAATATGCCATAAGGTCACTTTAATAAACCCCAAACAATAACATCAGAATACACCATTGTTGTTCAATATGTCTTGGGATACTCCAAATGATTGATTCCTAATTAGATATACGTGGCGAAAAGTATCATTGGAACAATAATAAGAACAATCGGGAGAAAATAGAATTATGACATCCCTACCTAAAAAAGCTCAATACAGTGGGGCCAATTAAAGAGCCAAAGAGATGGTGGTGAACGTCATTAACATAAACCAAATGATGGCCATAGTAGACCATTGTCCTAGGAACACCTTCTATTTGAATGTGTAATCCCATTAGTGAAAGCATTGAAATGGTCCCAAGGGGAAAAAAATTCCAAGGGGATTGTAGGGAACATAAAAGAAGCACAAAGAAGGTAGTAGCACAAGGCTTGAATAGAAATAACATAATTTAACATTTATTACAAACTACCGAGCTAGAAAAGAATTCCTGTGGCTTTAAAAACATTAAGAGAATCCCAATCCAAACGATATGATAGTGTACATGAGCACTTCGTTACACCAAAAAAAATGCTCATGGCCAAATTTGGTGTAACGAAGTGCTCATGGCCAAATTTTCATATGTCCAATTTTCCCACAAATAAAATAAATATGTTCAAAGTGATAGAATGCAAAAAAAAATGAAACTTATGAAAAATCCTATGGTACGAATCATGTCCATTGACAACCTTAATTCTCCCATCATTTGTAAACAATGATGCCATCTAGAAAGTCCCAATTTTTAATAACTCAATGTAAATAAATTTGAACCTAATAAAATATTGGTGGAAGCCTTAGAAAAGTTGTGTCATAATCTATTTATTTTCTATAAAAACTTGTCAAAATTAATGGTATTTTCTTTGGGATTAAATCATTAATGGAACAAAAAGAAATGATTTTTTTTTTCTTATAAAGTAATAACTACATGGACATGTGTGTAGGTAAAAAAAAGAATTGATATCGCGACACAAATCATAACCCATCCAAACACAAATTTTTAAATATTATTAGGGTTCAATTATATAGCCTAATTTAAGAAAAGTTAAGAGTATGTGTGCCAAATTTTATAAACATTACAACATTATTAGATTAGCCTTGAAAGTAGGTAACATGGCAGAAAATACCGGCAAGAACACTAGTAGGTTTGATAATTGATTTCATGCTAGAAGATCAAAGCATCAATCACTATCAATTTACATTCCAGCAATTGCTTAACAATTATAAATTAATATGAACATATATAAAAGATGATTAACAATATTTTGTTGAACTTCAAAAAGTAACATAATTAGTTACAAATTGGTTTGTGTGAATAGAAAGGTTGGAACCACAATAACAAACTATTATGGTTTCTTGGAAAACTCCAAATGTTCACAATGCACAGTTACGACAGGTTGTCAAATTTGAGTGTTAACAAGTGCTAGTATAAGTACAAGTTGTTGAAATAAAACTAGATCTAAGTCATACAAAAGTCTGCAAATGTTGAAATAATAACACACAATTGTGGGATTGAAGCTTAAGAGAAGGAGAGGGACATCTTTTATGTGGACGAGTTTAAATCAACATTTGAAAAGAAAGTAGATGGCAAAATCAAGGAAAAGAAACCTTCAATTGTAGCACCAAGAAGTGATAATTTTTTTTCATGAAGAATGAACATTTTCCAAGTTTTTCAAACTTACATGACAATTTCTCAAGGTTGTAAAGATTCATAAATTTATTTGTTTCAAATTTTCAAGCAGAGCCATCTCCAACTCAAACCAACACAATCCAAGGGGCAAGTTACTCTCCCATTTTCATTTTTGATTTCAATTTCAATTTTGACCTTACAAAGACCAAATTGTTTTCTAAACTTTGGAAGAGTTTTCAAATGAATGTTAACGCAATGGCCATTTTACAGCAACACATGAAATTAAAAAGCAATCAAATAAGATTATTGTTTAGAGATCTCCAGCGTTTACTACAACTCTTTGGTGCCATGTAAAGCACCAAAAAGTTCAACGAAGCTATTTGGAATAATATTAATTAGTAGTTTTCTTTAAGAAATCAAGTTTGTATATGTATTTTTTTTAAATGATCCTTTAGAGTAGATTAGATTTAAAACCACTTCTAGATTCTCAAGAAATTTCATGAACCAAAAAAACTTTGGAGGTGCTCAATTAGTGTTAATTGAAAACTTCCAAGATGAACTAAGGAATTTAAACTCACAAAGAAAATGCAATGATTCGAGCTACTGGGTTGTACAAAGTTTTAGAGCTTAAGGGACCTCCTTGTAGTAGGGGAGGGTGTGAAACAACTTTCTGTCCCTCTACTCTCGGTTTTATGAAGTGATTATACTTGAAAGTATATACGCTATCGGTGAAGGAAAAATACAGGTGTATTTCTAGATGTTAAATTACATTTATAATTGAAACCAATTAACTTGCCTCCTATGCATCATTTATGGTTTAGAATTGATAGATCTATTTTCCAAGCTCAAACACATGAAATCTTAGAATTTTATGTCAAATTGTCATTCATTTAAACCAACCTTTAAGGGTTCAACACCATGTTCAATTTAGCTACATACCACCAACCACTTAAAATATGATTCCTAACACATATGTTATTCAAATCTAGTTTGCTTTAGCTCATTAGAAAATTAACTACAAGGCGCACCTTCCTACCAAATCCTAAGCTCTGCAATTAAGCCAGTAAGAAGCTATGCCACCAAACCTGAGAGGGTTTTACGAAGGTAGTAAGTTCAACTTGGTTGTAGACCACCAGTCGCTTGAAATATTATTCTTAACACATATATTATTCAAATTTGGCTTGCCTTAGTTCCTTAGAAAACTAATTACAAGTTGCACTTTGCTACTAAATCCTAATCTCTGCATCTCAACCAGTAAGAAATTATGATACCAAATTTGAGAGGGTTTTACGAGGGTAATAACTTCAACTTGGCTGCAGACCATTAGTCACTTGAAATATTATTCCTAACACATATGTTATTTAAATCTAGTTTGCCTTAGTTTATTAAAAAACTAATTACAAGGCGCACCTTGCTACCAAATCCTAAGCTTTGCAACTAAACCAGTAAGAAGTTATGTTACCAAATCCGAGAGGGTTTATGAGACTTTTAAGAGATTTCAACCTCCCAACATTATTCCTACTCACTTCCATTCTTTCAAAACTATTACAAATGTCTAATCTACACTCCTTCTTCCTACCATCTACCAAAACTAATCATTCTTTTCTTCCTCAACAAGGTTGTGGGAATAAGTATTCTCAAGATTTGAATTGAAAATTATCCCGGGGAAAAGAGAACCTCAATGATTCGAATTTGCCCTTTTAAAGAAAAAGAGAAAGGAAAAAGGTGAAAGAATATTTCAATTCGATGGCCAATGGAAGGTTCCAATGCTTGGTGGCCCTTGGGAGGTTCCATTGCTTGGTGGGCCTTGAAAGGTTCCATGCTTTGTGGCCTTTGGAAGTGTCGCAACCCTAGCCTTGGGCTCACGACCAAGGCAAAGGGCTTGCAAGGGTGCGGGCCAAGTGGGAGCTTGGGAGTCAAGGCAAAGAAGCCACAAGGGTGCGGGCCAAAAAGAAGCCTAAGAGTCACATCACACACTCCTGAAAGTATAAGAAAATGTGAGGGAGTATGAGGGAGTGAACCCTCACACTCACAAGGCAACTTCCACTTTGGGAGATGGAGTCCTAGTGGACTCCCAAAATTTCATAGAGCAATTTCAGGGGTCAAAACTCAATGGCTTGTGGCATTCTTTATATCATTCGAAAGCTCTTAGAACGTAAATGTCTAAAATGAGCTCACATTACTCATTTGGATATCTAAAACACAAGTTATGGCCAAAAGAAGGGTCGGGAGTCAAACTGCCAATTTGACTCCCGATCAGAAAAAATCAAGAATCGACTCGATTTACTTGGCTGTAAAGGGCGTGCCACATACCATTGGAAAGCTTTCGACAACAGCTACAACTTTGTTGTAGACTACATTGCGATCTGAGGTTTGCTCGCAAAGTTATGGGGATCTAAAGTTGTGGAAGTCCTAACCGGCGCGATTTCAGGACTCTCATTCGAAAGTCCCGGGAAAGAAAAGCCATTAGGATGTAGGCTCCGTGGCCAGCCACAAAGTATACTATAAGGGGGAAGATGGTGGCTTCCCCCAAGTCCGAGCCATGGTGAGTCTAGTGTGTCTGTGTTGCCTATGGTTCGTCCTAGCACCAAAGGTGCTCCAACTATGCACTAACCACTTTGTGTGGGTTGTGTGCAAGCTCATGTGAGTGAGTGAAGCTTGTCAACTCTTCCTAGTCCCATCTCGAAGCTCCAACACACCCCTCTACCCTTCAAAGTGTTATGAATTAAGGAGCATACCCCGACTTCTTTTTCTTCCACTATCTTCTATTTGGACTCACATTTGAGTCCTTTAAGGAGTTGAGAGTGTGTTAGGAAGGTTCCATTGCTTGGGTGACCAATGAAAAGAAAAGAAAAAACACCTTTTCCCCTCTCCCCATTTTCCCCCCAATAAATTTTACTTAAACCTTCATTTTTTCCATTAATATTAAGGTTTTACTTTATCGTGGTTTTAGGCTATTACTTACGCATTTCCTTCTTTTTCCTTGATCTATAAATTACAACCCCGCATCTTGATGTAATAAATCTTCCACACATTCATTGTTGATTTGATTTCGATTGAATTTTTTTTTTCCTTTCCTTGAAATTATGGCGTTGCGTATGACGACATCTTACGGCCTCAAGCTGCATAAATGAATGAAGAATCTCCTCCAAAAACATCTTTAAATTTGACATTGACACAACATCCTCATGATGAAGATCTTGAACCTCGAAAGGTGCGTGTTCGTCTTGAAGTTCAACCCTTTCGAGCTAGTAATATCGCATCTTTCTAAACCTTTACACCTTAGTGATCTTGTTGCAAGTCGACCTTACTTCTGGCGATGAACTTGGAAATTGTTTATGAAGGTTGTTACGAAACTGAAGACACCTCTATCTTTGCATGGTCTTCAATTCTCGACATTGGTTACGCGGTTCGATTCAGTGACTACCTCTTAATAGCAAGGCAGACTACTTAGTTTGTATCATTTGACGCAACCTAGATTTCTTGTAGTTATAAACTATCATTGAGGCATAGCCTAGGACTCAACATGTAATTGTAGCTCTTTGTTGAGCTTATCCCTACTCTAAATAAATGTTTTATTCATTACAACATTCATGTTGCCATTACCATCCTATCACACTATTTATTTAATTGTTAAATTATTTTGAGTTAATCTTATGTTCATGAGGCTTGAAGATCGTTCTATTTTTAATGGACCTTTCATTGACACCCCTTCAATTGCTTCATGAATCTCAAACATCCTTGCTACTTACTAAATACTAGAACAAGACCAATGTTTTGTTGAAAATCACAAATTTTGGTGTTTGCTTCTACCCCCAACCCTCTAGAGATTTCTCACCCTTAATTACACAATTGAGGTTCTAAAATTATGATTACCGGCTTTTTGTTGAAGAAAAGAACTAATCCAACACCTTCTTCACCAATATCGTATTTAAAAAAAGAAAACAACCCCTCCATGCAACCACGCGCATTCATCACCCTTATGAAGTTACTAAAAGTCCCTAATAACCTTGGCACACTCAAATAACCCTAATGCAACTCTTAAATTTTGAGACTATCGCACATGGTTTTGTTAGTATGGTTCACAAAACACGTCAATTTCATTAAGGAAGAAGGTTTTTTTAGGTATGGTTCTTGATAGATCAAATAACCTTAGATTTAAAGCCATAATTGACTGCTCATTAAGCGTAAAAGACCAGCATAGCTCTGAGGTTTTCAGTCGGCACCAACCAAGGGCTTCTAAAATGGAACATGAGGTCTAGTTTCCTTTATTCCAAATCGAGCTTGTGTGTTCTATAGAGTGCACTATAGAGTTCAAGGATCCCTAGCTTTGATTTTGAGATTTCTTCTAAATCAAAGTTTTTTTTTCAAATTATCAACTACATTTTAAAAAACACACAAACATCAAGCGGTCAATCTTTGGGTGCTTAATCGACACTAATTGTGAGGTTGAAGCTTAACATGGATTGAACTCTTAGAAATCCATGGAGCTCTCATGAGTTAATGATATCGAAATCTAGGAAGATTTTTCTTGAATGATTTAGGGTTAGGGTTATAAAATTTAACAATTCGGGTTAGTATGAAGATTTAGGTTTTAAGTTGCAAGATTTAGGTTTATAGGTTAACATGATTTAGGGTTTAAGGTACTAGGATTTGGGGATTTAGGTTTCCAAGATTTAGGGTTTTGGAATCCAAGAATTTCAATTTTAAGGTTTAGAATTCTAGGATTTAAGGTTTTAGGCTTCTAGAATTTAGGGTTCAGGGCACTTCGATATAAGGATTAAGTTCCATTATTTAAGGTTTTGGGGTTCTAAAATTTAGGGTTTTGGCACCAAGATTTAGGGTTTTAGGGTTCCATAATTTAGGGTTTTGGATTTCAAGATGTAGGGTTTCATGTTCCAACATTTAGGGTTTTGGATTTCTTTCGACATCTTCTAATGGCTTGCATATAAATTGGTGTATAGGGTTTGGAGATGTCAAATATAAACTCGATGTTGGAAGAGGTATGCATTTCAAGCTTGGTTAACCATTATCTGTGTAAATGATTTACTTAGGTTGATTTTGATAGCAATTTGTCTTTACAAAAACCAACAAATTAGTTTTGTTAAAATGAATGTTTTATTTCTTGCACAAAGAGGGATTTGCTTTTTGTACAACCAATGATTTGTTTCTTGTAGAACTTGTGGTACGTGTCTTGTATAACCAGCAAACTTTTCCACTTATAGCTTAAGATATAAATCTTGAAATTTCCATTTTGTTATGACACAAAAAATTTACTCACCATCTACGTCAATTTGATGAATAGGAAGCAAACAATGTCGCAACCCCACTTTGGCCAAGTGTGGGGGTGAAGCCCAACACTTGGAAAAGTTGGAGGTTTAGAGTCCTCCGGGACTCCCGAATGTTTAGAGCTCGATAGAAAGGCCCAAAACACCTCGCATTGGGGTGTTCTTGGTGTCATTGGAAAGGTCTTGAAACGTAGATATCGAAAATGACCTCGCATTGGCAATTCGGACATCTACAGCTCAAGTTATGGGCAAAAGAAGGGCAGGGAGTCAAACTGGCAGTTTGACTCCCGACCACTAAAAGTCGGGAATCGACCTCTTCCCGTCGTCGCCTTGAAGATTGCGACATGGCATTGGAAATCTCTTGACGAAAGCTACAACATTGATTCAAGATTCGTCCCGATCCGAGTTCGGGGCGAGGAGCTATGGCCATTCAAAGTTCCGGGAGTTCAACTGGGACACTTTCAAGACTCCATTTCGGGAGTCCCAACAAAATGTGCCATTCGGATGTAGCCTCCGTGACCAGCCGCAGAGAATACTATATGGGGGAAGGTGGTGGCTTCCCCCGAGTCCGGGCCGTGATGAGTCTTGTGTGTCCAAATGCCCATGGCAAGTCCCAACACCAAAGGGTGTCCCGAATGCTAAACTAACCCGATTTGGTTGGTTTTTGGATGCAGATTCACACGAGCTAAGCTAGTCCCTCTTCTTAGTCTAATCTCGGGGCTCCCAACTCGACCCTCTACCCCTTTCTACAGTTGGAAGCCAAGAGCGTGCTACCAAGTCTCAACTTTCCGCAACTTGACTTTGTGAAACCCTCAAGAGGGGTTTCACCTCGTGACTTGGGAGCGCGTCAAACAAGGAAAAGGATCTAGATTCGACAATATGAGTTATGGACCATGAAAAAATAAGTTTCTCTAAGAAATGATACTTTTAAAATATTTGAATTCAATTTTTTATCACAATTGTTCACGTTTAATTTAAGGTTGTCTAAAAATATTATGTGTTGGTTTGTAATGTTTCCATTCTCCAAGCTAATTTGCAACACCTTTCTATTATGGATACACTAGTTATACTTTGGGTTTTTGCATCTATGTTTCAACAAAAGGTGGGTCTTAAACCTTTGATTTGAATTGGTTTTCCTCATTTTTTTCACAAATGTGTTTTAGTATGATGATTCAACCTTGATTGAGGCCAACTGAAGGTAATTTCTTTATATTGGTATAGCCATAGCTAAATTTGATTTCTAAATCTCTCTAGGAGGTTTAGTTAGAATGTGCATGGAGTGTTAGTTAGCATTGACTAACTCTTTATATTGGTATAGCCATAGCTAAATTTGATTTTTAAATCTCTCTAGGAGGTTTAGTTAGAATGTGCATGGAGTGTTAGTCAGCATTGACTAACACTTCCATCACTACAAAGGTCATTTCTTGTGACAATTTAGAACCAAATGAAAGTCATTATTGTTTGTCAAAGAGGTGCGGTAAGAATGTTTGACAAGCAATTAGTTGGTGACAATTGATGACTAAAAAATTATCGTTTTCCATGAGCTAATTCCCATTGATGATTTGCGTCAAATTATGAGTCATTTTTGTTGATGTGCTTCTTGTATACAAGGTGCCTAGACAAGGTTTTAGAAATAGTTAATCGATGTTAATTAACATTACAAACACATCCCTCTTTAGATGGCTAGGTTCCTTTGCAAAATTATATTGTAATTGGTCTACTTTCTTATGTTTTACGTATGCCATTAATCAACTAGTGAATAATACATAATTATCTAGTTTTCAATAGAAGAGTTACTAGACATCAACTTTCATTAAAGATTTAATTGTTCCATTTCATGAATTGTTAATGTATTTGATTCCAACATCATGTGAGAATGTAATTCAGGGGATCTAAAGCAAGAACAAGTTCAACACTAATGAGGTCTTAGAGAAATTCAAAATTTATCCCAAGAGAAAATCTTGAATGAACATTCCATTGTGTAGGCTCATTACCATGCCCATTGTCAAGCTTGCTCTTAAAATTGATGTGCTCAAAATAGAACATGCCTTTCAAATGGGTTATAAGTAGGGGGAGAAGGTCTTCTTTGTTTCCCCCACAAATTGGCAAGGTAAAGAGATTGTTGTTCTAATTGTTGAGTCATCATGGGGGCCTCTTTAGAAGGAAAAGAACGATAGATTTGAAAAGTTCTTGCAGGGAGACCCAAATCTTAGGCCATTGTCTAGGGAAATGTTCTCAAGTTTTCTAGAACTTTTCAAAGGTGAAAAACTAAATCAAATGTTGTTAAAATTCATTCCTTTTTGCTCCCATGGCATACATAATCTCATTATTTCACTGAAACATTGTTTCGATAATTTCGGCTCCATTGACTATATCCTAAAATTGAAGGCACTATTTGGTTATGACTATATTTAGGACAATTTTTTCCTGGTCAATAGGCTAGGTAGAAAATTTATTTATTCAAGATGTCCATTGATTAAACTATGTTCGGATTTGATCTGGTTTGGGGAATGTAATTGAATGATGATCTGCAAAATGCATGGATGATGTTCGATCAGATAAAACATGTTCAAGGATGGACAACCATGGCCTATCACATTTATGACCCATAATATTGTAAGGTCATGACGATTGTGGTCTATGACATGGAAGCTCAATGCATTATGTGGAGGAAATTAAATGCAATTTTTGAGAAGAAAGAATTGGGTATGCACATTTCAAGGGGTTCATGGCGGATGATGTGCAAGCAAGCAGGAATGTTGTTTGCATTATTTATGTGACCGGAGATCCTATGGTCAAGATGGTTGACAAAGAGTGGATGTGTTTTTTCAATTGGATTCAATCTTTGGATAGACACACCAAGCAATTAATCGCACTAGAGTTCCATGATCAACACAAAACCCTTTATTATGAGTACAAAAAAACCATGTCCTTGGAGGAAGCTAACCTTTGACATGCTACCATTTGGTCTTGGTGGTACTCGTTCTGAACTACAAGCGAGGGCACCAATCACGAGCTCAACAATTAAGTCGGCTTTTGGCACTTTCGTGTGTGACAATGGGGAGGCTTCATGTTAGATGTATGTTCTTCCATGTTACTTTGTTCAAATTTTATTTTCCATTTGTCCTTCCTAAATTCTAACTCATTCCTTTTATGTGCTTTTAAAAATTTTCTTTGGAGGAGGAAGTTGATATGCCAACTTATAATTTATCTTGGACAATCCATAACATTTGGCTCCAACAATTTGGCAACAAGGGTATTTGCCTCTTTGTTGCAACGTTCGACAATTATGTGCGAACATTCAAGTAGTTTTCATTATATTATGCCTTTTTATAAGGAGATGCATACGAGACCGGTTTGGACAAGAATAAATTATGCTTGCATAAGGCCAGTTAATCAAAGGACCTAGTTGAAATTGTTGCTACAATTGCCAAGTACACTTCAACCTCTGGTCTTTCTGTTAGAATATTGCACTTAGAAAGTGAGGAAATGTTTGGATTAGTCAAATGCAAAGCAAACCTTCCACCTGGGTGAGAAGTAAATTCACATCGACATGATTGGGTGAACTTCTTTCGTCCATGGCCAATGCAATGACGTTAATCAACTACTTGTTAGTTGGGAAACGAACGACCTATTATTATCACCCACAATGGTGTGGAGGTCTTTGAGTGCCTGTGTGGGGACAACATTTGGCAAATTTAACGTTGTCTTCCGAAATCAAGCAATTGTTGTTTGGTGCTACAAAAATATATTAAACATTACTACAAAGCCATAATCATTTCAAAACAAATCAATCGTGGTATTCTTGTTTTATGTTGTGTTGGTTAATGGTCTGTAGCTGAAGGTGTTGTTGAGAATTCAAACTCAACTAATTAGGTTTCATTAGTTATTAGAGTAGGAAAGTAATTAGGTTACTTTCACAAGGTTGAATTACTTTCTTTACTTATATCAGTTTGGTTATTTGTGGTTTGGTCTTTTAGTTAAATACCTTGGTGTTAATGGTTTGGCTTTCTTTTCTTCATTACACAAGTTTGTGTATTTCATGAGATAAGAACCTTTAAGTGTTCTTGATGTTATGTTTCGTGTTGTGAACTTCATGTTATAGTTTCCTTTCAATAAAGATTTGTGTTTGCACTTGAGTAGATCTCTTATTTGTTAACATGGTGTCAGAACTTAGGTTGTTGAATGAGAAAGTTGAAAAAGATCTAAAGCAAAAAAGTCTCTAGGACTAGAGCTTGAAAGTCTCTAGGACTAGAGCTTGAGAGTCTCTAGTAATATCATAGGAGTTTGTCAAGTGCAAAAGAGAAACGGGGAAAGGAAAGAATGTGAAGAGAAAGAAAATAGGTGAAAAGATATCAACATATCAAGGGTCGTGGAAGTCAGATCTTTAAATCTAGATTTAGATCTACTGTGAAAAGATCTTGGACTGAAACTTGGAGAAATTATAGAAGACTATAAGACGTTTCTATTATAAAAAAAACGATATATTTTGTGAGAGTTATGAGCCTTTGAAGACTTTGTGCTAGATCTGGTTTTTTGGTCATATTTCCTTTGTTTGAGCTTTTTTGGATCTATAACATTAAGATCGTATAGATCATAAAGGAATATATATGTGAGAGAAATTTCATGTCATTTGGATTTGTATTGAGAGAGATTCAAGCATTTAAAATTTCAGTTTCAGTTTTGAAGTCAGTTCATTTTGAAAGTGATAACTCTTTGTGGTCATCATCAATAGAACTGAAATTTCGAACATATATAGAAGACATACATCTAATGTGTCTCCCAAAATCTCAAGGAGTTTGGAGGTGTTGAAAACAAGTTGTAAGTCATTTTGTGTTCAGGTCTTAGTTTGAGGTGCCTTCAAAGAAGTGGCAAGATCTTTCATTTTATGAAGTTAAATGAGCTGAAATTTTGAAAGAAGGTAATAGACATAATTGTTCATGTTTCACAAAAATTTCAAATCAATCTAAGGTCATATGTGAGTGGTGTAGCTTTGCAAAGTTGTTGTGACGAAAGTTTGTTTTGAGAAGACATCAAAATAATTTTTTGAAGTGGAGCAAATACAACTTGGGAGAACTTGAAGGAAGTAGTTTGAAGATTGGGAAGTGCAAATACATTATGAAGACCTTCATTCAAAAGTGTGGTATGTAATCATGTATTTAATACCATACGAAATATTTATACGAGATACGTACATATATGTAAAACCTATGTATAATATAGAATTTCGTATAATACTCAAGACATACATACATATGCAAGGTCCATCTTGTTCAACCCTAACCCTAACCCTAATCCTATCAACCTAAAAAAAACCCTAATCCCAATCCTAAAAACCTAAGGAAGGAATTAAAATCATTTGTGAAACCCCAAGAAGACATTAAATGTTGCCTTAAGAGATGGCGGATGGTCTTTCTCAAATTGCAATTGAAAAACTAAACAAGAATAATTTCCAAGTGTGGAAATTTAGTATTATGAATTTTTTGATGGGGAAAGGCTACTTGGAATTCATAATTGGTGATGAGAAAGAACCTCCTCTCCCATAAAACCCCACACAATAACAAATTCAAGCCAATAAAATTTGGCATGAAAAAGCAAGAAAAGTTTTATATTGGTTTCTATGAGTGTGTCCGATTCCATGATTGTGCATATTCAAGATGCAAAATCACCCAAGCAAGCTTGGGATACATTGGTGAATATGTATGGCACCAATACATAAGCCTGCAAAATGCAGCTCAAGCAAGAGTTGCATAATCTACAGAAAAACAAAATGAACATCAATGACTATTCTACAAAGGTGAAAAACCTTGCAGATGTTCTTGCATCTATAGGAGCCCTTGTAGATGATGAAGATTTAATGGCCGTGACCTTAAATGGACTTGGAAAAAACTATAGCCAGTTTTGTACTTCAATTGCAGTTCGAGAAACATTTCCCAACTTCCAAGACTTAATAACACTACTTATAAGTGAAAAGATGATAATTGTTGGCACCTCTTCCAATGGAGGATCACAAGAAAATGTTTTCTACTCAAATACCAATAGAGGTAGAGGTAGAGGTGGCAAAACTTCATTTCGAGGTCGACACGGAAGCTCGCATGTTGGACATCATCAACATGAAAGTCAAGCTCATGGAGGTGGATGAGGAAACTTTGGAGGAAAAGGAAGTCGAAGAAGTCGAGAAAGTCGTGGAGGTCGTGGTGGAAGTCATCGAGGTCAACAACCAAATAACGATTCAAATTGCTACTACTGCGGGAAACCTGGGCACATGGCAAATAACTGTTATCAAAGGGAGCATGATGCACGAAATTGAAAACTACAACAAAGGAATTATGCATCAACTAATAATCAATGTGATGAACAATTGTTTGTGATGTAGCACATGGTAAATTCAATGATAGGAGGTGTATCAAACAACAATGTCTAATATGCGGATTTTGGAGCTTCAAACCACATGACTAGCCATGGAGAATGGTTTAGAAACGCAAAGGATTTGAAGACACCAGGGTTTGTGGAAACTGGTGATGACACTACACATCCCATCACACAAATTGGCAAGGTGCCATTGTCCATGCAAGATGGGCAAACATAATACCTAAAAAATATATTTCATGTTCCAACCATAACAAAAAATTTGGTCTCCGTAGGCCAGATGGTGGAATAAGGTTTATAGGTGACATTCAACCCAAATGGATGTTTTGTGGAAGACATGAAGAACCAAGGCAAGTTGATTGCAAAAAGGGAAAGGAATGGACGAATGTTCACCTTGGATGTGAACATGCTTGAAGTGAATTCCATGTTATTCACACATGGAAAAGGAGTTGGAGACATTCGAATTTGGCACAAGTGGGTTGGCCATGTTAATCTCCAATGTCTTAAACAGATGGAGAAAAAGAATCTTGTTGGAGGCCTTCCCAAATTTGGAACAGAAGAGGTGATGTCAAAAGTTTGTGAAGCATGTCAATTGGGGAAGCAAGTTAAACATCCATTCCTAGCACAAACAACTCATGTAAGTTCCAAACCTTTGGAAATGATCCACTCAGATGTGTGGACCACGAAGACAAAATCCATTAGAAGATGCAAGTACTACATGAGTTTCATTGATGACCACATAAGGAAGGTGTGGGTCTACTTCATGAAACACAAAGGTCAGTATCTATCCCTATCATCAAAATATTCCAAATATTTTCGTTCCTGCTCGTAGGCTCATCCTCACAAGCTCACACTCATACTCACATGTCTTCCTAGCATCGTTGGTTCAAAATGAAACAAGCAAATGAATGTATAAAAACATGTGCATTGGTTATCTGTCCAAAGTTGTTGGGTCAAAGGCTAATTAGTTATATGAAAAATTGACTACTAGTATATTTCACAACAAAGTGTACCAATAATGTGCTAGAACCATGTCTATAAATAATTATCACACATCGACTATTAGTTCCTTCAAGATAACTAAGAAAACAAATTTAAACCACCAAATCCAACCATCCCATTGATTTGGAAACAACCCTATTATGTTAAACATTGAAAAGAATGATCCCTTTGTAGCATTTCCATTGGTCTTTTAAAGATCCCACAAATCTACCAAACCTTATTACACATTTAATTTTTATTTCATTCAAAATAACTAACGTAAAAAATTTAGACCGCCAAATCCAACAATTTCATTTGCCATAACATTTGCGTTGTACACCTACACAAAAACCTTTTCAACACCTTTTATATGAATATTATAATGAATATTATAATCTTTGTTTATATATAGACAAGATTAAAAATTGAAATATGAAAGTGACAAATAAAATCATGAATAATGAGCCAAACAAATCCAATTTATGGACATAACTAATTATGTTGGCATTGTCTTGCCTGTTTTTATTTATTGTACTATTATATTAAACTAGTGGTGGCTTGGGGCGAACTAGCACTCATATTTGTACAGTGTTAAAAACTAGTGTTGATCTAGTGTTGTGGTATAAGGTTAACTTCAACACATGTCCATTGAATAATTTTTGAGGAGTTTTACATAGTCTACTTAAGTAGGTTTATTGTATTAGGCTTAATCTCAGTTAGGATCAACCAGTATCCTAGTAACAAATTTTATTGTGTGATTAGTTATGTTTGGAATTAGTTTAGTGTGAATAAGGTTCTAGATTTTTGGTGTTTAAGGATAATGCCTCATGTTTGTGCTTTGGAGTCTCATTCTTGGTTTTTTGAAACACCAAAGTCTCAAAGATTTGTGAAATATGTTGTGCTTGTTTGGTGTTTTGAAACTTTTGGGCTTGCAATTCCCACAAGATGTGATTGAGTAAGATTTGATAACTAAGAATTGATTAAGATTTTTAATAAGATTGTGCATTTGTTAAGCAAGAGAATATTGTGATATATTGGAGATTGTTGGATAATTGATGTAGTTGCCTAGATGTGGTAGTGCATGACAAATTAATTAATTTTGAAAGTTTGATATTAAAAAAAAAAAATCTCAAATATTTCAAAAGATTTTCTATTTTCCTTCACAAAAGTTTGTTCTTTGAAAAAAATATTTTTGGAAAATTTCAACATTTCTACAAATGATATGATTATTGAAGCTGCTAAGGCACTATGGTATGGTACTTTCTAAGTACTTCAAGGTTTGTGGTAATAAAATGATATTAATTTGATATTAGGTAAGGTTTTTAATATTGAAAATCACAAAAAATTGGTATATGAATAGTTTATGTATGTGAATTTGCAAACTGGGTATCAACAATGGTATGTTGATGCCTGATGTGGCCAAATATGAACCTTGTATTCTAATATTGACTGAACTCTGAATTTGCAATGAACTTGTCTGCAATTGTAAAAAAGTTACTGGTCAGGATTATAAATCAGCAGTGAAGCATGAATCTTCACAAACGACAAGCAACAGTGAACTATGGAATACATGTTGAGGAATTCTGCTGTCAATGCTAAAGGAGGAACACTCATAAGCATATACCACCCGTGCTAAAACCCTGGGTACCTGTTTGCTGATACTTGTTTAGCACACTGAAGAGGTCTGGTATGACACAAGAAATGTGAACCCTAACCCCTGGCTTGTAGGGTTTCGAAGGGCTTTTTTGCAAATAAAATACACAGGCACATGGGTATCGAGGGTTTCTAAAAAATCTAGTACTTTGCAGATAGGGTAGCTTATACCTGGGTTGATAACAGACTTTTCCACTTTACCATACCAACACTGATACAAACACCAAATTTTTAAGTTGTTGTTTGTAAACATCGTAAATGCCTGATCCTAAGTCTTAATCAGGGTTGCTCTGTCCAAGTTTAACATTTCAGGTTAATATAGCCACTTTGTGTTCTCACTTAAGAAGGCGAAGGTACCTCTATAGGTTCACCCTGGCCAGTGGGGGCATACCAAGTTTTAACAAGGGGTATGTCACACTATGGCCTTGCCATTTACATTAAAAAGTATCTTAAGGCAAAAGAAGAAGTATGAAAACTCAAATATTTCACCATGCAAAAATATAATCTTCAAAAAAATCCTCTTAAAGAAACCAAAATCATTCAAGATAATATAACTCTATAACTAATCTCAAGTATCATCACAAGCCAAAATACCATCTTTCAAAAGTCATCATATAAAAATAGACCTATTACCTAGTGGCTAAAATCCCTTAAGCTACCATACTAAAATGAATCTAAACACAATATCCTTGCCTTGGTAGGCAAGGCCAACAAATACCTTGTGGCAATGCGATCGCTGCAGCCTGCCATAAAGACGTCTGAAGAACTTCTTCATAATTTACATTTTGCACCAGATATTGCCTACAGAATAAAACACAGCCTGGCTTGTGTTTCCGTGGGACCATCCGGCAGGAAGCTTTTTTGCTACAGCGTGGGTTTCTGTACTGTTGTTGCCTTTTCTGTTGGTTGGTCTCCTAAAAGAAACACTCATCCTTCTCAAATCCCCTGTGGACGTGGAGAGGACGGAGGAAAATAAGTCTGACTGATTTTTTGAAAGTACTGGAAAATAAAATTAAGTCGAGGATCCACATCCTTTTTCCCAATTTTTTTGTAAGTGCATTGAGGTTTTGTTGGGAGTTTTCTAGCCAACAGGCAACCTATCACTCTATATTTTAACGTGCGAAAAGGTTTAATAGTTGAGACACATGTATGGCAAAGACTCTAAGAGAGATAAGTTAGAATCTTTGCAGGAATTGAAGAAGAATTTTGATAAGTATTACAGCTGAAAATTTGTAATATGGAGGCAGTTATATATATTGTTAAAAATCTTGAGTAGATCCTTCTTAAACTTGTACCTAATCCAGTTGTTGGGTTACTGGATTCCGTCTGAAATAAGCGGTCTCCAATTATTCAGATTGTGGGGTGACTGTGCGCCAAAACTATATTATGCAGGGTAGCATCTCGAGAAAGCACAGAGACATTCCTAGGCCCAGGATTGAATTACAAGGGAACACAGCTTTTTTGAAACAATTTTCAAGATTTGAAAACCAGCGCTATCTGAAAATTTCAGGGGGTTTTTTCCTCAATTTTGTGACTGGCAACCATCTATAGGAGGATTTAGTCAGGTTTTGCTACAGGACAATAGGAAGCTAAAAGTTTTGTAGAATCCTGCTACTTTTTAACTACCTGTAGGACCACAAAGTCTAAATGTGGTGAACTCAGCTTTTTTTTCTTTTTCTTTTTCCTCTACTTTTCTGGCTAAATTTTTGAAAATCTTCACAAAAAGAACACTTTGAGAGGGTCGCAGCTCATTTTCAGATTTGGCAACAGTGTGAAACTTTGCAAAAAAAATTGACTGCCTGCAATGGGTTGCCAATAATATCCAAAACCATACAACAAGGAATCCTTCTCACAAATTTCCCACAACCACGGTGCTAACCATCACACCGGCCGTCAGGATATGTTCCCATGAAGCACAGGAAAATTACTTGAAAGCGTAGGAAGCTCAACTATGCATATTCTTCCCTCCCAAACATGACAAGTCTAATTCTTCCAACTTTAGCATAACTGCCAGGAGCAGGAGCAAACTGATGATAGAATACTTCCTTATTGGCTCTGTCCTTCAGGGTAGAGACTCACATTGGAATGCATTCACTTAAGGGCTAAACTTTGGCCTTCCTGCATTCTAGGGTCATGTGGAGTCCACTATAGAAATATTTCCTGCATAACTGAAGGATCCACTTGGGCTTTACCACGCTAACCACCATGTGTTTGCAAATTAGTATGTTGAATATTTATAATCCTTATGGATGTCATTTGAAGGGCAGAGCCAATGTGCGATGGGCAAGCTGCTTGTCTATTTTTTACTGTTTTTCATATTTTATTTTCAGGAACAAAGCATGAGAGTGGAGGGGCACAGAAAGGAGCCTGTCCCAGTAAGTTAATAACATTCTTCCTTTGCTAGTTATCACCATGCTCAATCTTAAAGCTCAAGGGCAGTGGTGACCGCCCAAAGGCCCATGATGATGTCAAGTTGGCAAAAAGGCCTGTGCACCCACAATATATGCATATGTATACACTAAATTGGAAAAAGTGTGCTGCAGCCATTGTCTTGCAAACTGAACCACCTGCAAAGATCAGATTCATTTCAGGCTCTGTATATTGGTGGGCACTCATCAGACAGAATCATGTATACTGATTGACCTCGAAGGAAGAAGCTGAAGAGGTTTGCCTCTAGTTTAGCATAAGCTTTTCAGATGGTTGGACATTGGAGTTGATATATATCAGGAAAGGCTGTCTGTCGACAACATATATTTTCAGGGAGTTTCATTGTGCATAGATCAGTGACCATGTTACAATTTGGGGAGACATTACCTGGTGGATTCTGGGAGTTGTCTAGGTAATCCTGGGCTAATCCTGTGGAGTTGTCTCTGATTTTGATTGACTTTTTAAAGCCTTGTGCATCATCCCATAGCAGCAATAGGTTGTCATAGTGTGAGTGCGACCAGTTTCACAAGTTTCCAAAACCCAGTTCCAAATTGTCTTAGAAAAGATGCTTTACTTGTCACATAGAATAATATCATCATGGGCAGTGACTGCAGCACTGATCATACAGAATGCTGCTCAGAGATTTGTCAGGAGAGTGTAAGCAAGGTCATGGACCAGAAAACTTGAGAGGAAAAACAAGGGATTCACCTACCACATCAAGATGAATTAAAACAGCAAGCTAAATGCATTGACTCACCCCCTAACCTATGGAACTGTGAGAACCTGCAGTCAGCATCCTGTAATTAGGTCTCAAGGCTGCATTGGAAGTGGTTAAAGTCCTCAAACTTCTTGTGCATGTGCATGTATAATCAATTCTGCTACCACTATGATCATTGGGTCAACAGTCATCGACGCTGCACCAACCTAATGTGGCTTCACAGTCTTTGGGGGAAGAGTTGATCAACAATCCTGTTGCCCCTGATCCTGGGTGGGGAGTTAAGAATCTGTTGAAGAAGGCACTTGGGTTACTTATTATGGAAGCTGATAAAGTAAGCATAAAGGTTACATAGCCTGGACAAGAATTCCAGGATTTTGTGTGTGTGGATAACATAACTCATGTGGGAGCTGACCAGACTCTTCTATGCAAAATCAGTCTGGGGATCACACCACCTACTTGCCACCTTGTGAAGAATCTTTAGAAACCAAACCCTGGCAATTTGCTAAACCTTGAAGGGGCTAGAAGTTGAGACTTGAGACGTAAAATCTTGCTCACCTGGGTAGTGAGATTTTTGGTTGTTACTGCAGATCATTGCCACACAATGGTACGAAAGAACCATCCACAGATGCCTGATCTAAACATATAGCAGTTTTCTTGTGCTCTGTGCTGAGTTGCATAGGCAGTGGGTTGGTTCAACATGCTCACTCTTGGGCTTTAGCTTGAAGAAGATTCTCAAACCTAAAGAAAGCTGCCAAAAACAGCATATTTAGCTGTAAGAAAGACTGGAAGAGAACAACATGCTTACTTTGAGTGATGATCCAATGGTTAAGGGTATGGAGTATGGACACTGGAGTGTTATGGTCTGCAATGGTGGCATCGAAACATGGTTTAGGGTTCATAGGGATTTTGGACACAACAAGGAAAGACTCTCATGCACACAATTGCCACAGGGATTTGGTCTGTGTTCTTACAAATGTCAAATCTTTTGAACAATTTCATTATCAGCAACTGAGGCTCAAAATGGCAATGGAAGCAATAATCCTGCAGATAATGACGAGTTGCTTCTAAGTTCTATTTCTTTCTTCACTCGATCATCAGGAGTGGATCACATTGAAGTATATTGCACCACAGGATAATTATATGTTGGATCTGTAGTCACAGACAATTTGGAAGAACATCCACAGCTTTGTTTCCCCATCCTTTTTCCCTCTGTTGCCTTCACTCTATGTTGCAGCTGAGCATCTGAACACTTGAACCTATATTTTCAGAATACTCCTCTATTGCAGCAGTCTTGTGCAAGGATGCCTGAGGAGAATTCAATGATCTCACAAATACCATTGGTGCTTTGTGGTGGGTGGAGAGTGTTGAGAGCATGCCTTCCTGGCATGAGAAAATCTTACTGATAGAGTTTGGTGTGCCATTAGATGGTGAATTGACAGAGATGACAAGTATGCACTTCATGGACAGTGCTATAATCGTGGGAGTACAAGATAGGTTTACAGCTTCTTGATCTAATCAAAATAGGTGTATTTCAGGCTTCTCTTTCATGTCCTTTGAAAGACAATTGGAAGGGGTGATCTGTCTTGCAGACTTCATGGGGCAAACTGAAACAATGACAGCACCCATCATAGGGAACTGCTGCTCACCAGAGTAGCCTTCACCAACAGAGTTCTGGCAAAGCTCAAATTCGTCTTGCATCTACTGGTCTAATCCTGTGATTGGTGCTGCTTTCGCATCACCATACTCATTGTGACAAAAAATCTGCAGAATGTGTTATGCAATACAAGATGCTGGATGGACTGGCTGCCCCCACCACACAAACCAAAGACCATTCCTGTTGAAACCACTAGTGTTTTCCATACATATGTGAGAATATCATCATAAGAATTTTGATTTTCTGAATACTTGTGATTGTAACTGCACCTGATTTGTGTGATGAGCTGATATTAAGGTTGAAGAATCAGACTTTAAGAGAACATCACAGTAATATCCAAGAGGAAACTACAAAAATTCCCTGTGTAGAACACATATTTGGAGAAAAGAATAATAATGATAGCAAGAAAAGAGTTGTATAAATCATACTGATAGTCTTGTGCAGATTCAATGACCATCAACACCTACATGTGTGATAGTGACTAACTGTTCCAACAATCACATTGAAAGCAGGGAATGCCTGTTCAGGTGCCAATTTGGCCCTGCTTCAGCATAATGTGGGACGATCACTGCAGCCAACATATATCATTGGTGTTGTAGCAAAGGAAGCAGTTGCCTGCTTGAATACCATTGAAACCTCTGAGAAAGTTAAGCCAGAGACCAGAGTCATCTGATGTAGAACAAGGTGGGCAAAGACCATCGTTACATTAGCAACTATGGACAAAGTAAAGAAACACGAATTCACAAGCTCATCTTAGCAGTCCTGTGTATGATTGCATTAGTATAGATAAGACAAGAATCCAGCCACAAGTTGGGGCCTGATGGCTACACTGAGTAAACCTGCAACATCCAGAGAGATACCTTCACTCTTAAGTTCTGGGATCACTGTTCTTGAGATGGAACTGCAAAGCACATCTACAGAGATTGCAACATGAAATCAAAACTAAAGCAAACAATACTGGCATGACAAGAATGAGAGCTGTCCTAACCTTGGGAGTTTCACATCAAATATCAGTTCAGCACCTTCGTCATGAATTGCAATGACTAGCTGCCATGTCTCCCCACTGACTTCATCAACGCCCAACAACCAACAGAGTGTAGACAAGTACAAAGATTTGCCCAAAAAATTAAACAAAAATCTGCATCCTAAGTTTCTTTCACACTTTAACAGGATGACTGAGGTGTGATTCTTGTTTGCAATGCAGCAGTGAACTCAAACCCTATGGTTAAAGAAGTGCAAAGTTTACTAAACCACATGGAGAGTCATGGACATGACAATATATGACACTTAAATCCTATTGTGATGCATGGTCTTGAATCATGCCCTACAATATGTGTGCTGTGTGGTTTGTAGTAGTATTTTCCAGATATCTCTACTGTGGCTTGGTGGTGATGCTGGAGACAAGCTAGGCCATGGCTGTGCTCACAACTGTAGTTATGGGTGCATGTATTAAAGTCACATTCAACAACAGGCACTCTTTCAGATGCCAAACAATGCTTTGTGAAGGTATAAGCACATTTCCAGTATTTGTGAAGTGAGTATTTCACTGCTTTCTCGTTATTATGAGAAGATGCTATCCTAATTCAACAACCTTACATGTGCTCCATGATGTGAACCCTAAACCTGAGAACATGACACCCAAGCAAGAAAGACCTTAATTGACTTCAAGTCCTCCATCACTACTGTTCTTCTGGTGTACACAAAGAGTTCAAAACAAAGCAAGTATAGGGCAATCTACTTTGATCTGCTGAGAGTGATGGGTGTATTTATCTCTCAACAACATGAGACCATATATCTAGCCCAATTCTAATGTTCATGGTTCCTCGGTACTCTTACAAGTTCATATCAAAGTCTATTGAGTCACTATTTTTCTATTGTCCATTAGCTGGTCTTTGATGACTCACTTTAATACTTAAAAGGAGTAAAATAGATAAATTATTATCCTTAAACATCTACAATGCTAGAGAATGTATTTTAATGTTTAAAATCATCTTACATGAGAAAGAGTGATAATGATTTCTATCGATATAGGATTTATAATCATTTAAAAACATTTATGAAATGTACTCTAATAGTTAAATTGATCTTTAAATTAAAATTTTATGATGATGAGTGTAATCTTTGAGCAAGGTTCCAATCTGAACAAAATCCCACCCCCCTTTCTCTCCACTTTTTAATTCTTTCACATGTTCCCATATGATTCTCATAGTTCATCATTATTTATATCAATCTCAAATATGATTTTACTAGATAACATGGACATGAAAAGTGCCTTTTCATCTCTATGTAGGTGGGTAGGGAAAAGGAGGGAGATAGTTATGAAAAAAGGTAAAGATCTAAAGGGGGTGGAGGTTTTTGAAAAGGTATTTAAATAATCTTAATAACAATGATAATCGGAATTGATTTAGGTGAAATAGGAATAGGGTTTAATAGTATCTACACTACAACAAATTTTGAGGTATTTGTGACTTGGGTTTAACAACTAGCCAAGTTGTTAAACCTAAGTTTAGCAATTTGGTTGTCTCAATTTAACAACTTGGCCAATTGCTAAACTCACCTCCTAAATAACAACCCAAGCTACAAAATTAAAAATGTGTTGTAGTCTAATGGTTGTCATCTTGACAATTCCAACCATCTTCACCTTGACAATTCAACACAAATTTTTTTTGAAATGAAACATACATATGGAAGGGAAGAAAGATAGACTAGCGGTGACAACTCAAATTGTGTGCTTGGGTGTGCATATTCATTACTATAATAAGAACAAGGGAATATTAACAAGAAGTATGCCATGTTTGGGAAGAGGGCCCTAATTGCAAGGTTGCAATCTTGGAGATTCATAGGAGTAACAAGGGGGGTTATTGTTGCCAAGTAACAATTTAGAGGCTTTGGGAGCAATGGATTTGTGGTGAGTAGATGCATAGGAGGTTCCTCTAAGGTTTCTTCACATAATGCCAATTGTTGAAGAGGTTTTTTCAACATGTATATCCTAAAGGTCATAATAAAAGTAGTCCCGTACTAATCCTCAAATGTAATAGAAATTTGATGATATCTAGAGAATCCATCTAGGAAAGAATAAGCTTCATATTTTGCAACAATCTTCAAAACTTCATTTGTAAAAGGTAGAAGGTATGGATCTTTCTTTGTTACAACAATATGTTTCTTGAAATGAACACAAATTCATAACTTGCCATTCTTCTTTGGCACAACCACAATTGGTGATAACCATGTAGCCTTTTCAACTAGTTGTATGAATCCAACAAGTAACTTGTCAATATCATGCTTAATAATAACAACATAGTTTGGATTCATTTGGTGCTTGCTTGGTGAGTTGGAGGTATAGATGTGTCAAATTCAATTCAATGTTGTGCCAACTTTAGCAAAATGCTTTTAAAATCCTTATAAGTCCAAGAAAATTTGTGTTTAAACTCAAACGATAGAACCTCAAGTTGCTCCGAATATTGATCATCTAGGTTTCAATTGATCTTCACAAATTGTGGTACCTCAAAAATTCCAAGATTGTTTTTCCAAAATTGTTCTTCTTTTCTAAGTGTCCAATTAATAATCTATAAATCTTTCACACGGTCTCTAGCAAATTCATCAATGATCATATTACCAACATCAAGTTGATAATAAGTAAATAGATAATTTTGTTGCTCAAAGTCAATAGTTGAACTTACATTGTCAACAATAGTGATTGAACAATCAAAAATATGAACTTTGATATTAAACAATTTTGGCAACTCAATAATGATAATAGAAAAAAATTGCGGCTCAATCTTGAATAATAAATTTTCTTTTTCATCAATGATTCCATACTAGAATTCAAAACATAATAGAATTTTTAATTGTTTGATTATTTGATTCAAGGTTTCGATAACAGCAATAGTTTGAACTCTTCCATTACCCTAAATGGTAATCATGTTAATTCCCCAATCATGTGTTGCCTTAACATTTATGAACCATGTCTACTTAACAACTTAAAATAAGTAAGATCAATAACACTACTGGGCATAATTGTTAGTGTAACATAGAATGAATTCCATAAATCAGTATCTCAAAATTTATGATCAAACCTATTGGCTTGGTCATTATGATTTGGAATTGAATTATGAGGTGCATGATTAGGCTTCAATAATCTTAATTTGACCCATAATTTTTGTGTGATTATGTGGCTCTTCCATCAATCAACACATCCTCAACAATAATTATATCAATATGTATTGGGATGAGTACCATGTGATTATCAATTGCTATTGTGCCATTAGTAACAATAAAAGACATTCTTGGGAATTGGTCATTTGACAAGAAATACTAACATAAACTACAATGGTTTTATTAGCTTTTGGTTTCTAAAGCAAAAACATTTTATGTAAGGTACAATTTTTAGTAGTTGATTTAAACTCAAGGTCTACTTAGTATTAAAGATTTTCCCCCTATATTTGTTAATATAATTTTAAAGTCTATATGGTACTATTATCATCCATAATCTACAATGTAGCTACCATGTGAATGCATGAATGTGAGTAGTGAGCTGAATGTTTGTGAGCAACATAAAATCTTGGAAGAATATTCTTGCCACATAAGCCAAATATTCTCCATGTAAATAAAAATATTTCATCCACGTGGAAAAATTATATTGATGTGGCAAGAATATTCTTTTAGTGATATAAAATAATCATCAAAGTAAGCATAATATGTTATTGGTGACAAGGATAACATAACTTTTATTGCAATTGTCTACAATTGAAACTTAGAATTTATTTCCCATAACCTTTTAAGATATTTTATTTTTTTATTAGTAAAATTTTAATTAATTTGATAACTAATTTCTATCTAATAATGTTTAATCATTCATGCCAAACAAAATGTTGGATGAACAATTATGAAATTGTTTATAAAATTAGAACAGTAACATCCTTTGTAAGTTGTAGTCTAGGAACCAAACACATAACATCAAGACGAGCGCTAGAATTGACAATTCAAAATAATACTCCTATTTACACCAAGGTTACATTGCAATTCAACAAGTGACGAACTTCATCACAACTCCAAGTTGGAAAATGGATGAAACTTTCAAATTGGCCACAAAACATAACATGTTGTAAAACATAGTACATGTGTTTATAGGGCACCCACTTCCCTCACCAACGTAATGAATTGGAAATCATTGTTACAAAATCCAAAGAAATGCAAGCTAGGAAGTTCCCTATTGTAACTTCATATTGTTTTTTGTTTGGATTTTGGCCAAACAAAATCTTATAAATTCATCCATATCTAGGAGGGGGAACGTCCAATGGTGGGTTTATAGTCGCTTCAAGAAGTCAAGCAACCTCCCACCGATTGTAATGTAGATTTGACATCTTGAATGGCATTTTATGATGAATGACCTTACCATTACGTGATGTTGGCCACAACATTTCATCCATTGGCCTATTTACAGGAATGGAATTTTCCCCTCCAAATAGGCTTCAAATAAAGATTGACTACTATTTATTCAAAATGAATCTCATTTCCTCAAGAGACTTGATTTCATTTTGGGTGAAATTGGTTTCAGCTTTAAGAAGACAAATTTTCAAAATAGCTAGTTTATCTAATGCATAATTATTTTTCATACTGCCAACACAATGATTCATGTCATCTACATAGAATTAAAACTTGTGTAGCTTTAAAGGTGCACTAGGGAACTAAGACCACAACCCTGAGTAAGTCAGGGCAAGGACACCAATTGAGGTCAACAGGGTAATTATCTTTGTAGCACAAGAATGTTTGGTGGATTTTTGCAACATGGAACATAGAACATGCGATGTAGGGGGGCATCTCTCTATATGCCAAACTCCATCTCCACATGGAGCCTCAAGGACCTCAACTTCTTTTTCAATTTGATCCACAACAGGTTCCTCAATGTTCACACTTGAATTAACAATTGTATTATTTAGACGAAGATAAAAGAAATTCACATGGTCTTGCCTATGTGATCCCCTTCTAATCCAAGGGCTAGGTTTGCCTTTCGTTTATAAGAACCAAAGATCTCTTCACCTTCCATATGTGTGATTCTAACTATGTAAACCAAAACCTGGGAATATTTCAAAATTACATTTGCAAATTGCTTTAGATCTCTAGATTGGGTTATGCATGAATAGTTCATTCTTATCACACTGCTATAAATCTTGTCATTTGCAACCAGTCACTATGCAATTGGCATGCAACTCATTGTCGTTTGTTTGCAACTACAAATTTGGTATTGTATAATTTTTGGGCCATATGGTTGTGTGTGTAACTAATATGCAACTAAATGTGTACAACATGGACACGTGTCATAAAAATAATGGTCTAAACTTATACATACTTAAATATTGTATCTAATATATCTATATAGGCTATATATAATAGTATTATGTACCTCTAGTACTAAGGTTAACCCCATGTTAACTTAAGCTAACCTAAACTAACCTAGGTTAAATAAACAAAAAAGATAAACTAACCATGGCTAAATTTATTAGATTAAACCGATTATGGTTAAATTAAATTAATTTAAATTAACTATGGCTCTATTAAATTAGGCCAAACTAATTATGGTTGAATCAAGTTAGGTTATATTATATTATATTATATTAATTATGGCTAAACTAAATTATGTTAAATTAAACTAGACTAAAATAAATATGGCTAAATTAAGTTAGGTAATAATAGTTATGGCTAAACTGAATTAGATTATATTTATTGTGGCTAAACTAAATTAAGCTAAATTAAATTAGGATAAAATAAATATGGTTAAATTAAATTATGCTAAAATATTTATGGCTAAACTAAATTAGGCTAAAATTGACAATGGTTAAATTAAGTTAGGTTAAACTAATTATCGTTAAACTAAATTATGTTAAATTAAATTAAACTAAACCATGGTTTAAATATGTTTGACTTTATTTTATTTTGGAATATTTTTTCAGAGAATGTACATTTGATTAAACAAAAAAATTCAAAATCAATTAATATGATAATATTAAAATTTTATTATAAATAATCATAATTATTAATTAAGTGTTTATTATAATTATAGTGATAATAAATTATATATGTAATAAATAGGTATTATATATTTAAATTTTATTATTTATGTTAAAATATTAATGTAAATAGGCTACACTAATTAACCTACAAGTATACAAATGTCCTAAGCAATTATTAATTTAAACTAGATACTAATATCAAAATCATATTTTCATTAAGTAATCAAAAAAGTTATTTAAAACTCACTTG